>Ga0076003_11_pt3 | contig 173838 bp, 170 predicted proteins | sample RifGroA2_FD_68476 | JGI IMG/M metagenome (GOLD analysis project Ga0076003, IMG submission 68476)
CCATCTTGCGCAGAGCCTCCGACTCATTAAGCGCCGCGGCAAGCCCGGCAGCTAATAAGACACTTTCAGTCCCGCCGCGAATGCCCATCTCCTGCTCGCCATGCACTATGGGCTCGAGACGCACGCCCTCGCGCACAAAAAGAGCGCCGATTCCTTTCGGTCCGTAAGCCTTTGATCCGTTGACGCTCATGAGGTCTACCCCGAGCAAGTTCACGTCTACAGGCAACTGGCCGGGCGCCTGGCATGCGTCGGTGTGGAAGAGCACGCGAGGCGCGCGCGCACGGACGGCATCGACAAGTTTTTGCACAGGCTCCACCGTGCCTATCTCGTTGTTCGCGTACATTACAGAAACAAGAACAGTGTCCGCGCGCACGGCGCGAGCGAGCGTGTCTGGGCTTATGTATCCTTCTTTATCCGGCGGCAGATAGCTCACGGAAAATCCTTCTTTCTCCAGCGCGCGCGCCGACTTGAGCACGGCCTTATGCTCTATGGAAGACACGATTATGTGTCGCCCAACGCGAGAGAGAGCGCGCGCGGCACCGCACAGAGCCAGGGCGTCCGACTCGCTACCCGAGCCGGTGAATATTATTTCGCTCGCGCGCGCGCCAAGCGCGCGCGCGACGCACTCTCTTGCGCCCTCGAGAGCCGCGCGCGCCGCTCTCCCCTCCTCGTAAAGCGAGGATGGATTTCCATGAATGGTGCTCGCCTGCGCCATCTGTGCGGCAACAAAGGTGGAGAGCGGCGCGCCTGCGGCGTAGTCTAAATAAAGTCTGCCGTTATCATCGGACTTCGCAATGTGTAACATGTTTTTTAAGCGACTCTGCAATGTTTTCAAGTTCCCCACGTCCGTAAGAGAGTTTGTTACGGAATGCCGGATGCAGGGTCTTCCCCGGCAAGAATTCCTGCAGGAAATATCGCCTCGCTCCAGCTATTTCGACCCCTATCTGCTCTAGATCCTCGGGGGAGAGTTGGGAGCGGACAATGGTCGTGCGGAACTCATAATCCACGGTGTTGGAGAGTAGAAAATCTATAGACTCGCGAATGGCCGCGGCGTTGACAGCGCTCCCTACGATCTGCGGGTACTTTTCTCGCGGCGCCTTTATGTCCATGGCCACATAGTCTACATGTTTTTCCCCAATCAGTTTCCTAAGCATGGCGGGGTTAGTCCCGTTGGTGTCGAGCTTGACCAGGTATCCGAGGCTTTTTACCCTCCGCGCGAAGTCCGGCAGGTCATCGTGCATGGTGGGCTCACCGCCCGTTATAACTACGGCCGGCAAAACCCCTTTCCGCGAATCGAGGAACTTGATTATCTCCTCCGACGGTATCTCGCGCTCCGGAGTCTCGAGCACAAGCTCCGGGTTGTGGCAGTAGGGACAGCGGAAGTTGCATCCTATGGTAAATATGACCGCGGAAACGTTGCCGGGATAATCGATGAGCGAGCTCCCCTGGAAACCCCCTATGCGCATACCGCCTCGCCTACAGGATTGAGAGCCGCATCCGCATGGGAGGGAGAGCCGACCTTCTCGCTCGGGATGGTCTCGCGCATGCCGAATTCCGCGAGCTTACCCTGGTTCCACTGCGCCGTCGGCCGCAGGTATCCGACTATGCGCGAGTAAACTTCGCAGGTAGCGCCGCAGGTCGGGCAGCGCTGGCATTCGCCCGCAAGATAACCGTGCGAAGAGCAGACGCTGAACGTCGGAGTGATGGTGAAGTACGGTAAGTGGTAATTGTTGCAGATGATACGCACCATCTCGCGCACGGCGCGCGGGTCCTTCACTCGCTCGCCGATGAAAAAATGTATCACCGTGCCGCCCGTATACTTGGTCTGCAGATTGTCCTGAAGCTCAAGTATCTCGAATATGTCGTCGGTATAATTGACGGGTAGGTGCGTTGAGTTGGTGTAGAAGGGGTGCTGGACATCCTTTCCCGCCCCGTTTGCAAAACGGGCGTTCTCAAACTGCTTCTGGTCAATGAGCGCAAGTCTGTACGCCGCGCCCTCGGCCGGCGTCGCCTCAAGGTTGTACAAGTTGCCTGTTTCCTCCTGAAAATCGGAAAGTTTCTCGCGCATGAAGGAAAGCACACGCTCGCCGAACTCCCTTCCCCTTTGCTCGGCGATTGTACTGCCCAACAAATTGAGCGTTGCCTCGTTCATTCCGACTAGACCTATGGTGGAGAAGTGATTCATCCAGTATGAGCCGTTCTGCTCGCGGATCTTGCCAAGATAGTACCGGGTATACGGATAGAGCCCGCCTTCCGTAAGGCGCTCGAGCATTTTGCGCTTTATCTCGAGGCTCGTCTTTGCCGTCTCCATCAGGCGCGAGAGCCTTGCGAAGAAATCCTCCTCGTTTTTGGATATGAGCCCGAGGCGCGGCATGTTGATGGTTACGACGCCGACCGAGCCCGTAAGCGGATGCGCTCCGAAGAGCCCCCCGCCGCGCTTGACTAGGTCTCGGTTGTCTATGCGCAGGCGGCAGCACATAGAGCGCGCGTCCTCCGGATTCATGTCCGAGCTGACGAAATTGGAAAAGTACGGGATCCCGTACTTCGCCGCGGCCTCCCACAGAGGCTCCAGGGCCGGGTTGTCCCAATTGAAGTCGCGGGTGATGTTGTATGTAGGAATCGGGAAGGTAAATACCCTTCCGGAGGCATCGCCGTCGCGCAGTATCTCGACGAATGCGCGATTGAAAGTATTAACCTCGTCCTGAAATTCGCCGTAGCATTCCTTTTGCATTTTGCCTCCGCGAATCACCGGCGTGCCGAGCAAGGACTCCGGCACGACAACATCGAGCGTAACGTTGGTGAACGGCGTTTGGAAACCTACGCGAGTCGGAACGTTAAGGTTGAATACGAACTCCTGCAGGGCCTGCTTGACCTCGTCATAAGTCAAGCCGTCGTAGCGGATAAAAGGCGCGAGCAGGGTATCGAGGGACGAGAATGCCTGCGCCCCCGCCGCCTCGCCCTGCAGGGTGTAGAAAAAGTTGACTACCTGTCCCAAGGCGCTGCGGAAGTGCCTCGGCGGCGCGCTCGACACTTTGCCCGGGACACCGCCGAAGCCGCGCATAAGAAGGTCCATGAGGTCCCACCCGACGCAGTATACGGACAGCGTCTGCAAGTCGTGCATGTGGAAGTCTCCTCCCTCATGCGCCCTGCGCACCTCTTTGGGATAAATGGACTCCAGCCAGTAGCGCTTGCTGATGTCGGAAGCGACGTAATTGTTGAGTCCCTGCAGAGAGAAGGCCATATTGCTGTTTTCCTTGACCTGCCAGTCGGCATTCCCCAGGTATTTCTCGACAAGCATCCCCCCGCCTTGCTCGCCGCGCAAGCGCCGCATCGCGGAATGCTGCTCTCTGTACAGCATGTACGCCTTGGCGACCTCGAATTCCCGCATGGTAAGAAGGGACTTTTCCACCATGTCCTGCACCTCTTCGACAGTCGGTGTTTCCTTGCGCTCCGCAAGGGAGCCTGCGATTGCGTTCGTGATTATCGCGACCATGTCCGGGCGCTCCTGTCCCAAAGACGCATAAGCACGCTCCAGCGCCATGGCTATTTTGTCGGAATTAAATGGCACTGTGCGCCCGTCGCGCTTGACAATGGATACAGGCATGGGAGCTTCTGTGCGGGGCATGGAAAATAAATATTAATTTATAAAGGTCCCTATAGTATAGGGACTAGCCTCGTTCCCCGCACCCGAAAATTACACAAAAATCTGTGGATTGCGATCGCGAAAACTAGTCTAGCGTCTTGTCAAAGCCTCAAGCCCCGGAAGAGTGCCCTCGGCGAGATATTTAAGCATTGCCCCGCCGCCCATTGAAAAGAAAATACGGCCGCTTTTTTCGATTTCATCAAGGTCCGGCCTCGATGAACCTTGTTTTAAGGTAGAATCTTGTATGGAGCGCAAAGCGGCTAGAGTGTCGCCGCCTCCAACTATTGCCCTTGCGCCGCCCTTGATGAGCGCTACAGCCAGAGCATCCGTGCCAGCGCGATATCCTTCCTCGTAAATGCCCATGGGACCGTTCCAAAGCACGAAAGGAGCCTCGGAAATTTTTTGCGCCCATGTCGCGGCCGTGGAGGGGCCTATGTCCACTATCCGCTCCTCCTTGCGCACATCGCCGGTCATTGCCGCCCGGGCGCTCCCCTTGTCGTCCTCTTCCTCGAGATACACATCGGCCGGTACGAGAATGCGTTCGCTACCCGCAAGCTCCGTCGGCACGCCAACTTCCGCTACAAGCGACTCGCCTACTGGCATGCCGCGCGCCTTTAGTACGTCGTCTGCCAGCGCTCCGCCAAGCAGGACCTGCGAGTACGCGGATAGCAGGTTGCGCAAGAGCGGTTCCTTAGTCTCGAATTTTGCTCCGCCGATGACGGCCACGGAGCCTACCGGCGGTGTCTGCGCCTCGCGCAACTTATCGACCTCCTTCATAAAGCGCAGGCCCGCATATGATGGAAGGAATTTCGGTACGCCCACGATCGAGGCGTGCGCACGATGGCTGTCGGCGAAGGCCTCGTTTACATATATATCGCCAAGCGCCGCCAACTCTTTTGCAAAGTTTTCGTCATTAGCCTCCTCGCGCGGGTCGAAGCGCAGATTTTCCCGCATTTCAAACGGCACTTTCGTCAGCTCGCGCAGGCGCGCTTCTACGGGTACAAGACGTAGCGACTCGACTGTTTTTCCATTGGGGCGGCCGAGGTGCGCTATGAGAGTAATTTTTGCGGCACCGCTCTCGTGTAGCAGCTCAAGAGTTGGAATGACAGCTTTGATGCGCACGTCGTCCAGGATGCGGCCCTCCGCGATAGGGACGTCAAAATCGACGCGAACCAATGTGCGCTTGTTCTCTATGTCCGCGTCTTTGATGTCTCTAATTTCCGGCATGCTTACCGCGAGCTTGTTTACCCTGAGCCTGTCGAAGCGGTCGAACGGCTTTCAGTATTTCTACAAAAGAATCCAGCTTAGCGCTAGCGTGCCCGACCAGAAATCCAGAAACGCCGCCCTCCTCCATTATCGCTTTTGCGTTAGCCCGGTCTACGGAACCGCCGTACAGTATCGGAATTTTTGCGGCGGCGCTGCGGCCGAGCGCATCCGAAAGGACTTTTTTTATGAAGATGGCCGTTTCCTGAATTTCCGGCGGGCTCATGGCGTCTTCTGCCGACTTGCCAATGGCCCATATCGGCTCGTACGCGACAGCCGCCCGCCCCGCATACGCCTGCAGTCCCTCGCACGCCGACCGCAACTGTGATTCTATAAATCCAAAGTGTGTGCCCTCCGCACTGCGCTCCGCCTCCCCTACGCAGAGAACTGCGGTAAGCCCCGCGGAAAGCGCGCGCACTGACTGCTCACGCACGGTTTCTTCCGACTCGCCCATTGCCCGACGTTCCGAGTGTCCCACAAGCACAAAGCCGGCTCCGGCATTTTTGAGCATCGCCGCCGATACCTCGCCTGTATGCACTCCACTTTGCGCGGCATTGAAAGGCGACGCCGTCTGCGCACCTATTTTTATGCTCGAATTTTTTAGCGCCTGTGCCACGACTGGTATCAAAGTAAACGGCGCCGCTATCCATGCTTCCACTCCATTGAAATTTCTCGCATTTTTGCGCAAATTTTGCGCGTACTTAACCGCCTCCTTGGGAGATTCCAAATACATCTTCCAGTTGGCTATCACTATGCGCCGCGACTTGGGGAATCTGTTCATCACCTGCCATCATACAGCATGGACAATACCTCCTCGAGGCTCGTCTGCCCTTGCGCGGACTTGAAGAGACCGTCTTCCGCCAAATTAAGGCCTATGCGAGTTCCGCCGGCGGAAACCTCCTGCAGGCCTATGTCGCCGGCATATCCTCCGCGGCACTCGCTGCAGGGCACGGCGCGCGCGAATTTGACTTCCTTCCAAGGCGTTTCTTTTCCTACAACACCCTCTTCTTTTAGCGCGGAGAGCACGCGGATGAAATCTGCATGAGGCTCGAGTGCATTCTGCTCAAGCCGCGATAGAGGCCGTTTGTCAAAAAATTGCTTTTGGCAGAGCCTGCGCGCCAGCGCCTGCCGAACTATAAGCGCCTCCCCGATCAACCCCCCACCCTCGACCGCGACGACGACGAATATGCCGCGCGCCGCGCCGCTTGCGGCGAGAGCGGCGCTCTCGCTGTCGCGCATGCCGTTCATAAATATAACGTCCGGATCGGCTTTAAGCGCGACGCGCGCCGCGGCGGAAGAGCCGACATCTGCGATCGAAATATCGGGCGCCGAAACGATCTCTTTTATGGTTCTCAAAAGCATAGACTTGCCCTCGCCCTCTATTGCGACGCCTCCGCCTGCCTGCGCAGGCAGGTGCCGGCGCGAAACCGCGCGCTCTAACTGCTCGAGCGCCTCGCCATGAAACCCAAGAGGCTCAAAAGCGGCACCGCGCAGATTGAGAACGATCTTTCCTCCGCCAGGGCGCGCTACGCGCACTTTGATGTCCGAGCCGACGCCGATGTCCACCGCTATCCATCCGTCTTTGGGGAATATACCCTCCAGAGCCGTCTGCATGCTTTGCGGAAGCAGAATCGCGTCGCGCAAGGCGCCATTGATGCGATGGCGCACTAAGACACCGGAATCGCCGGGCTCTAAATGCGCCGCGCTCGCGCCCTGCGCGAGCGCGTGGGCGAGCAGATGCCGCGCCATGCGATCGGGGTCACCCTCCTCCTTGAGCGCCTTGCCGTATTTCCCGCGCAGATACTTTTGATACGCAAGAAGTCCGCGTTTTATCGATTCTTTGTCGGTCAGGCGCGGCAAAATTTTGTAACGCGGACGCAAAAATTCCAGCTCCTCAAGCGCGACAAGGTCGAGCAGGGCAACCTCGAGCTTGTTTTCCGACATTCGATATCCTATTATCGAATGTCCCCGCGAGAGCGGCTCGGGTATAACGGCAAGTGCGTCCTGCGAAATATCGTCCACGTCGAGCTCGATAAAAGGTATGCCGTGCACGTGCGCGAGCGCCTTGCATAGTTCGTCTTCGGATAGTATTCCCCGCTCAATGAGCGACCGCGAAACCTTCTCGCCGCCAAGGACTTCCATTTGACTTTTCGACACAAGTCCCACATCAATTAAAAAATCCCTAAGCGCCTCCTCCGCGTACATGGTTGCATTATATAAGAATGTTTGACTTTATACATGGACCGCAGTAGGATAATATAGTCTGGAAACCGCCCCGAGAGGGCGGTTCTCCTTTTAAAAGCGAACCGAAGATATCATGTTTGATTTAAAAGTCATCAATTCCGTACTAAGTGAGCTCGAGGATGAGCGCGGCATTCCGCGCGCCAAGGTTGTAGAGGCCATGGAGATGGCGCTCGCGACCGCGTATAAAAAAGAGTACGCCAAAAAGGGGCAAGTCATCCGCGCGCATGTGGACCTTAACTCCGGCAAGACGGAATTTTCGCAGATAAAAACGGTGGCGGACGAAACGACCGTGCGTTTTGCCGACGAGGAGGAGGGAGAGGAATCCCCAAAAGAACCGGAACTCGACGCGGACGGCAACCCTATTGCTCCACTTCCGCGCTTCAGCGAGGAACAGCACATTACTCTGGCTGACGCCAAACTTATAAAGCGCGATGCGTCCGTCGGCGACGAGCTTATCTTCCCTCTTGAGGCGAGAGACGACTACGGCCGCATAGCGGCGCAGACCGCAAAGCAGGTCATAATCCAGAAGATACGCGAGGCGGAGAAGACCGCTGTCGTGGCGGAGTTCGGAAAGCGCCAAGGAGAGATAATCTCCGGCAGTGTGCAACGCATGGAGCGCGGCAACCTTTACGTGGACCTTGGCCGCGCGACCGGCATTTTGCCTTACGAGGAGCAGATACCAGGCGAGCGGTACCGGCAGGGCGAGCGCATTCGCGCGCTTCTGTACCAGGTGGAGGAGTCGCCGCGCGGCATTTACTTGAGGCTCAGCCGCGCGCATCCGGACTTTCTCAAAAAACTTTTTGAGATGGAGGCTCCCGAGGCGGCGCACGGCACCGTTATATTTAAGGCCATCGCGCGCGAGGCCGGCAGCCGCTCGAAGGTCGCAGTCGCGTCGGCGGATGCGCATGTGGACCCTGTCGGCTCCCTGGTGGGCCAGCGCGGGGTGCGCGTTTCGACCGTAACATCGGAGCTCGGCGGCGAAAAAATCGACATTGTCGAGTGGTCGGAGGATCCAAAGGCCTTCATCGAGGAAGCGCTATCGCCGGCGCGCGTTCTTTCCGTAAACATAGACGATGGGGAGCACAAGGCGACAGTCAAGGTCGCCGAGGACCAGCAGAGCCTGGCGATAGGCCGCGGCGGGCAGAACGTGCGCCTTGCGGCCAAACTTACGGGATGGCGCATAGACATAGAGTCTATAGGCGGCGAAAAAGTCGCCGAGGCTGACGAGAGCGGCGAGCCTAAAGAAACGGGAACAGAAGTTGCGGAAACTAAAGAAACGAAGTAGTTTTGATAAATATGAATTTGTGGCACGAAATTTCGGCAGGTGATAAAACTCCCGACGAGTTCAATGTTATCGTCGAGATTAACAAGGGCTCGAAAAACAAATACGAGATAGACAAAAAGACCGGTATCATCGCGCTCGACCGAGTCGCTCATACCGCACAGGATTTCCCATTCGACTACGGGTTCGTTCCACAAAGTTATTGGCACGACAATGACCCGCTTGATGTGGTGCTTTTAACCACCTACGCCATTCTGCCTGGTATCTTGGTAAAGGCGCGGCCGGTTGCGATAATGCATATGGTGGATTCTGGCGAGCGCGACGACAAAATAATCGCTGTCCCTAAGGACGACCCGCGTTGGGCCGAGACAAGAGACCTCGGCGACATCAACAAGCATACGCTTAAGGAAATAGAGCACTTCTATTCAACATACAAAAAATTGCAAGATAAAGAGGTAATGGTTACCGGATTCGACGGTAAAGAGGCCGCGAAGGGCGCAATAAAGGAGGGTCTCGAACTGTATCGGCAAAAGTTCGGCAAGTAAGCATCGTAAGGTTATGAACAGCCCGCCGTCATAGACGGCGGGCTTCTTATTATATAATTGCAGGCAAGCATATGAAAAAGTTGATTATTTATCTCGCAATCTTGGGGCTCGCCGCGCCAGCCCTTGCCGGCGCGAGAACCGAGGCTTCGGTAAATGCATCGTCGACAATAAAGCTCGGGCCGGTTATTAAAAAAATAAATTTGGACGCTCGGGGCGATGCCTCGACTACGGTCAAAGCGCGTGTAGAACAAATCAAGAGCGCGATAAGCGAACACAAGGGAGAGATCAAGGAAAAGGCGCGCGGGCGCTGGGGGGAGAAGGCCCAAATGCATTTGGGCAACATTCTCGAGCACTTCGACCGCTCGGTAGACAAACTGGAAAACGCTTCCATGCGGCTTGAAACGCAGATAGGGAAGCTGAAGGTGCAGGGCCTTGCCATGGCGAGCTCGACAGACCTGCTTGCGCGCGCAGGACGCTCTGCGGCAAGCGGCGCGATCCCTCATGGCAGTTATCCGCAGCATAAGACTGGAGGTCGGCGCGGGTGCGGATGTAGAATAATCTTATGGAAGCCGCCCCTATCATGGACCCGACGCCCCAGCCGCACAGCGGCGGGGGCGTCGGTGCGATAATCGGCATAATCATCGTTGTCCTGCTCCTCGCAGCCGGCGGGGCATATTTCTTTATACTGCAGTCGCAGAACGAGTTGGTAGTAAGTGAGAGCGGCGCATCAGCGGACTCATCCTCGGACGAGCTCCGCAACATCGAGGCGGACTTGAACGCAACCGGAGATGCGAATATCGAAGGAGAGTTTTCAAATCTGGAACAATCGTTGTAATATCGCCGGATGTCTCATGAGGAACTGGCGAAATATCTTTCTCTAAAAAATCTTCCCGAGTCCGAAGTCGAGTTTGCGGGCGAAATACCTTTCGAGGCAGTCGCGTCCTATCGCGACCGCGCCCTCGCGCACATCGCAGAACATTTGGAACTGCCAGGATTCCGCCCCGGCAAGGTGCCTCGCGCGATCGCCCTGCAAAAGGCCGGGGAGATCGCCGTATTGGAAGAGTCCGTGGAATTTTTTATAAAAGACTTTTATCCCGCGCTCATCGCGGCTCACAAAATTGATGCCGTAGGCCGGCCGGAAATACGCATTACAAAGCTCGCAACGGGTAATCCTGTGGGTATTTCAGTGCGCGTATGCGCGCTCCCAGAAGTCACCCTCCCGCGCAACTGGATGGAACTGCACGAGAAAATACCGCAGGAGCCATACGCGGGAGAATTGCCAAAGTCCGATCCGCCGCCGTCCCCAAAGGAGGAGCAGAAGGCTCGAGAGTACATGGCGCACAGCGCACGGCGCGCTAAGCTAATTGACTCGCTCATGGCGAAATCGGCCGTTGCAGTGCCGCGAGTTTTCATCGAGAGCGAGCAGGAAAAAATTCTGGCGCAAATGCGCGAGGATATTAAGCGTTTCGGGCTTTCGTTCGACGAATACCTGGTAAAAATAAACAAGACGGAAGAAACGATGCGCAGCGAGCTGCGCGAGAGCGCGCGGAGGCGCGCCAAGCTCCAGCTCGTCCTCAATAAGATAGCGCAGGAGGAAAAAATAGAGCCGGACAAAGACGCGGCAGAGACGGAAGTAAAGCGCGCCCTTGAGCATTTCCCGGACGCCAAGCGCGACCTACTGCGCATCCATATCGAAACCGTCCTCCGCAACGAAAAAGTTTTGAAGCTTCTGGAGGGTGAGAAACACAAATAAAAAGAGCGGGCAAGCGTTCGCCGTCCGTTATGCGATTGTATTCTAAAATATTGGCCCCGGCTTTTATCGCCGCGCTTACGAGCCTGTCATACGTCTTGATGTCCAGAAACAAGACATCGAGTTCCTGCCTGGTTGTCATATCGACCTCCATGAAACTATCTGCACTCGAGAATGCGCTTGATAAGTCAGAGAGTCAAGGCTAAACTACTTCCATGCAAACTTTCAGCAATCAGCTCGTTCCTATGGTCGTGGAGAAGTCGCCCTATGGCGAGCGGGCGTTCGACATTTATTCGCGGCTCCTTAAGGAGCGGATAATTTTTCTCGGCGGCCCCATCGAGGACAACACGGCGAATCTCATCATCGCCCAGCTCCTGTTCTTGGAGAGCGAGGACCCGAAAAAAGACATCCAAATCTACATCAACTCCCCGGGCGGCTCCGTAACGGCCACTTTGGCGATGCTCGATACGATGAACTACATCAAGCCGGATGTCGCGACAGTGTGCGTCGGCATCGCCGCCTCCGGCGCCGCGATAATGCTCGCGGGCGGACAGAAGGGCAAGCGCTTCGCTCTCCCCAATGCGGAGGTGATGATACACCAGCCATGGGGCGGCGCGCAGGGGCAGGCCACCGACATCGAGATAACCGCCAAGCACATCGTGGCGACGAGAGATCGTCTCAACAAAATTCTCGTTAAGGCGACGGGACAAACCATGGAGAAGATAGAGAAAGATGTGGAGCGCGACTTCTTCATGACCTCGGAGGAGGCCAAAAAGTACGGAATCATAGACGAGATATTCTTGCACAAAGGAAAAAAATAGGGCATTATTGCAGTGTCCGTTTCATATCAAATTTTATGATCTTTCTTTATGTCATTAACCACATTGTTTTTGCTCCTCGGGGCCGCGGGGCTGGGTGGCGCCGTCATTGGCTACGTATTCCGCTGGTTGCTTGTCCTATCGCGTAAGGGCTCGATAGAAGTCAAGGTTAAGCAGATGCTCCTCGATGCGCGCGAGGAGGCTAAAAAAATAACCGAGGTCACGCAGGAGGAGGCCAAGAGGGCCTCACTGGTCGGCGAAGAACTTCTCAAGGAAAAGGGAGAAAAGCTGACGCGCGCCGAGGAGCGCGTCTTCAAGCGCGAGGAGCAGATAGACAAGAAGCAGGGCGAACTCGACAGTGAAATAGAGGCGGTAAAAGCCCGCATCGAGGACGTTAAATCCATCAGAGAGCGCGCCGAGCAGCTGCTCGAGGAGCGCGCCGGCGCGCTTGCCAAAGTCGCGGGGCTTACTAAAGACGAGGCTAAGGAGCGTCTTTATGCGGAGCTTGAGCGCGAGATGAGCGACGATTTTATGGTCCGCCTGCAAAAGCTCGAGCGCGAGAGCGGGGAGAAGCTGGAGAGGCGGGCGCGCGAGATCTTGACGACCGCAATACACCGCATGGGGAATTCCGTCGCAAGCGACACAATGGCGACGGCAATCACCATTCCCTCCGACGACCTTAAGGGCAAGATAATCGGCAAGGAAGGCCGCAACATCAAGGCGTTCGAGCGCGCGACCGGCGTTGAGGTCATTATCGACGACACGCCGGGTTCCATAGTGCTTTCGTCATACGACCCCGTGCGTCGCGCGGTCGCGCGCGTCGCGCTTGAGAATTTGATAATAGATGGGCGCATCCAGCCCGCAAAAATAGAAGAGCTGGTAGAGAAGGCCAAGCAGGAGGTCAATAAAATAATCAAGGAAAAGGGCGAACAGGCGGCCTTCGAGGCCGGCGTCTTGAATCTCGACCCCAAACTTTTGCAGATTTTGGGCAGGCTCCACTTCCGCACGTCCTACGGGCAAAGCGTGCTTCAGCACAGCATCGAGATGGCCCACCTCTCCGGAATGATAGCCGAGGAGCTCGGCGCAAACCCGGCCGTGGCGCGCGCCGGAGCGCTCCTCCACGACATAGGTAAAGCGCTTGACCACGAGGTGCAAGGCACACATGTCGAGATAGGCCGCCGCATCCTGCAAAAATTCGGCGTCAGCGAGGAAGTCATAAAGGCGATGCAGGCGCATCACGAAGAGTACCCCTACGAAACTGTGGAATCGGTGATAGTGCAGGTGGCGGACGCCATCTCCGGCGGCCGCCCGGGCGCGCGGCGCGACAGCGTCGAGCAGTATCTAAAGCGGCTATCGGACATTGAGCAGATAGCGAACTCCTTCCCAGGCGTCGAAAAATCCTACGCCATTTCCGCAGGCCGCGAGGTTAGGATATTCGTCAAACCGGAAGAAATGTCGGACTTCGCCGCGCGCGAGCTGGCGCGGCAGATAGCCCTCCGCATCGAGAACGAGCTTAAGTATCCGGGAGAGATAAAAGTGAACGTGATAAGGGAGACAAGGGCAATAGAATTCGCAAGATAGCGGTCGGCAAGGCGGTTTTGGACGGACCGCCGCATTTGGGGATGGCTCTATTGCAGGCTTTTTTGGAGGAGGTATACTACGGAGGCTTTTAATAGTAACCTTTTAATCTATGAACAAGCAGGACATTGCGGAAAAGGTCCACGGCGTCCTTGGAACCACCAAGGCCGACGCCGAGCGCGCCGTCGAGGCGATGATAGACTGCATCGTCGGGTGCTTGCGCAAGGGCGAGGAAGTTTCGGTGGCGGGCCTCGGCATCTTCAAGACCAAAATGCGCGCCGCTCGCACGGCCCGCAACCCGCGCACGGGCGCTTCGGTGCAAGTGCCGGCGATGCGCGTGCCCAAGTTCCAGCCCGCAAAAGCGCTTAAAGAGGCGGTAAAGTAAATCCTAAAAATTCCGGAAAACCAAAAGCCCCCGAACGGGGGCTTTTGGTTTGGTGTCCCACTCAAGTCTCCTTACTCGATAAAATGCCTTGGAAAAATGGGGAGCCGAAATCCGAACATTTTTTGAACGAAGCTAATGGCGCGCGGGCTCACCTATTTCCATTCGCCTTTTATCAACTTCAATTTCTTTTCTTTACTCCAGCCTTTGAGTTGTATTTCACGCTTTCGAGCCTCAGATTTATTTGGAAAGGGTGCGGAAGAATACACTAACTCGAAAGACCCGTGCTGTCTTGCCATTTGAGAACCAGCGCCGGCATTATGGCAAATTATACGTTCTTTCGGGTTAGGAGAAATCCCAACATAGTAATAACCAGAAGCCGCTTGTGCTATGTATACAAACCATTTCATATTAGGAGCCCCTCGATAGAACTCGGGGTACTTCTCCACTTTACTATGGCTCAGTGTTTACACTGAGCGAGTCCTCGAGTCGAAGTGTGCGGGATGGGAGAATCGAACTCCCGACTACAGTTTGGAAAACTGTCGTTTTGCCACTAAACTAATCCCGCCTTCGTCCCGCCATAGCGTGACTTCGGCGGGCAAGCCCGCTAGTCCGCTAGGGCGGAAAAACTCAATTTAGTATAATACTTCTAATCATGGAATTTATCTACGGATTAATTGACGCCGTGGCAAGGTTTTTTGCCGTAGTGATTGTTGCAATTGCTACGCTTTTTGGCGCGGCACCGCAGGTGGTGACCCAAGCTCCAGCGCCGACGCAGGATATAGCGACGACAACGCGAGTAACCATGCAAGAGCCGGAGCCGCAACTTACAGCCCCTCAAGGCAACACCTCTCCGCAAGCGGGCGAGGAGTTGCCTTCTGTCACTCCCGCGGCGAAAATCCCGGAACCGCTGGAGCCTGCCGACGCGCCCGCGAAGTCGTTCTCACAGTTAAATACCGAAACGCGCGCGGCGCTGATAAATATTGTCTGCACCACACTGCGCGGCGGCTATCTCAACCCCATTTCCGGCAGCGGCGTTATCGTGGACAGCCGCGGCGTAATTTTGACAGCCGCACACGTCGCGCAATATTTCCTTTTGCGCGACTACGGCATGCCCGGTAATATTGACTGCATCGTGCGCGCTGGGAGCCCAGCCGAGCCGCAATACCGCGCCGCCCTGCTTTATCTCCCGCCTACATGGGTGGCGGAGAACGCCCCCCAAATTGCAGAGCAGCGGGCCCTCGGCACGGGCGAGAGGGATTATGCATTTTTGCTTATTACCGGCCCGTATAACCCCAAAAATCCCCTGCCTTCCCACTTCCCTGCTCTTGAGCCTGACATAGGCGAGCGGACGCTTGGCGAACAAATACTTCTTGCCGCCTATCCGGCCGGATTTCTTTCCGGCGAGACGATAGCAACCAACCTTTATGCAAGCTCGGCGCTCGCCTATCTAACCCGCCTTTATTCCTTCGAGGGCACGGCGGACGACATTGACCTTTTTTCCATAGGCGGCACAATACTCTCCCAAAGCGGTTCTTCGGGCGGAGCCGCAGTACCACTTAAAAGCGGCAGGCTCGGCGGGATAATTTCGACCGCAATACTTGAAGGTTCTACTGGCGAGCGCGATCTGCGCGCCATAACTCTCTCCCACATTGATGAGAGCCTGAAAAGCGCGGGACACGGGGGTATAAAAGGGCTTCTCTCCGGCGATCTTGCGGCAAAAGCTGCGCTTTTTAACGCCACGGTCGTCCCCGGCCTTACTGCACAACTCATCTCCGCCCTCGACGGGCGGTAAAATTCGGGCTGCTGGGAATCGAACCCAGTTCTCGTGCTCCCAAAGCACGCATACTACCGGTGTACTACAGCCCGTTCGCACACTCTATCATATGTCCTTTAGATGTCCTTTAGGCTACAGGATCACATTCTCCAAAACCTCCACGCGGGCCTTACGGTCCTCAAAGTTTAAGTACACACAGACAACATCTATCTGCCAGGGCCTATTTTCTGGCACTTTCCTATCCAGTAAATAGGTCTGGACCGCTCGATGGAGCCTTTTGAGCTTCGATGGATGAACATTTTCCTCCGGCCGATACATTTCACGTGAACCCAATTTGGCAAAAGATTCACGTGAAACTGACTTTACCTCCACAAAATAGAGCTTTTTTGCTTTCTCCGCTACTATATCTATCTCGCCCCACGGCTTTAAATAATTGCGCTCGATTACCTTATATCCCCTATTCTCTAGCCAGTGGCAAGCTACTCCTTCCCCAATATCGCCTGTTTGACGCTTAGCTGTCTTGGACATATATAATACGGTTCACGTGAAAACAAATCGTTACTATAGTAACCATAAAGGACATAAAAATGTCCTTTATGCACATCTTCACAGTCTTTTCCACAGAAACAAGCGATTTGGGTGTCTTTTATCGCCTTTTTGTGCGGCCAGGGAGAATCGAACTCCCAACTCGTCCTTGGCAAGGACGCATTATACCACTTAACCATGGCCGCAATTTCTAAAAATAATTATATCCCATTCCTGCGCTCCCGTCAGGACTCGAACCCGAAATTCGACGTCCGAAGCGTCGCGTGATATCCATTTCACCACGGGAGCAAGCTATGAATCAATATTAGCTTTATCTGTTAGAATTAGCCAATGCAATTGCGCCCCAGCCAAATACCGCCGGAAGTGGTGCGAGTCGTCAGCTCGCTCGAAAGGGCAGGCTTCGAGGCATGGATAGTAGGCGGATGCGTGCGGGATATCCTCTTGGGGCTCAAGCCCAAAGATTGGGACATAACGACCAGCGCCAGTCCCGACCAGATACAAAATTTGTTTGAAAACACCTTTTATACCAACGAATTCGGGACAGTAGGGGTAGTAAACCCACCTTCTCCAGAGGCTATGGAAGAGCGCGACAAAGTTACAGATGAGAGTTTGCGAATAATAGAAGTGACGCCGTACAGGCTGGAGGGCAAATACAGCGATGCGCGCCGGCCCGATACGGTGGAGTGGGGCAGAACGCTCGAAGATGACCTTAAACGCCGAGACTTTACGGTAAACGCCATGTCCTATAGCCCATCTAAAGGACAACTCGTTGACCTTTATGACGGTATAAAGGACATATCCGATAGAACGATCCGTGCGGTGGGGGATCCTACAGCCAGGTTTGAGGAAGATGCCTTGCGGATATTGAGGGCGGTGCGTATAGCCGCCGAGTTGGACTTTGCCATAGAGCCAGAGACCCAAGCCGCCATGGAAAGGTGCGCGGGACAGCTCCAAAAAATCTCAAAGGAGAGGATACGAGATGAATTCGTGCGCATTATTCTTTCTCCACAGCCCATGAAAGCCCTTATTTTAAGCCGCGAAATAGGTATATTGAGATACATTGTGCCGGAGCTAGAGGAGGCAGTGGATATCGAGCAAAATCAGGCTCACAGATACGATGTTTTTGAGCACAGCCTGCGCTCTCTACAACATGCCGCCGACAAGGGATGGGAGCTTGAAGTGCGACTCGCGGCGCTTTTCCACGATCTGGGAAAGCCAAAGAGTAGGCGTTTTGCGGAAGATAAAAAAGACTGGACTTTCTATGGTCATGAGATAGTCGGAACAAAAATAGCCAAGAAGAGGCTCGATGAGCTCAAGTTTTCACGTGAAATCGTTACTAATGTAACAAGTCTCGTACGTTGGCACATGTTTTTCAGCGATCCGGATAAGATAACACTTTCCGCCGTTCGGCGTATAATCACAAATGTAGGGAAAGAGCATGTCTGGGATCTTGTCAATCTTAGAATATGCGACCGCGTAGGCACTGGTAGGCCAAAAGAACAGCCGTTTCGCCTGCGAAAGTATCAATCAATGATAGAACAGGCTCTCCGAGACCCCGTTTCAGTAGGAATGCTTAAAATTGACGGGAAACGCCTGATGGATGTTACACGTGAACCATCAGGTCCTAGAATCGGATGGATATTACACGCCTTGCTGGAAGAGGTGCTGGATGACCCGGCAAAAAATACAGAGGAGTATTTAGAAAAAAGGGCAGGGGAACTGTCGAAGCAAAAGGATAACAGCCTCCGCGAGCTTGGAGAGGGCGGCAAGGAAAAGAAACAGGAAGCGGAGAATCAGGAGATAAAGGACATCCAGAAGAAATATTTCGTATAAAGGACATTGTGTGGATAATGTCCTTTACAATGTCCTTTATGTCCTTTACAATCATTCCAGACGGATTTCCTGGTCAAAGCTCGTCATGAGCGAAAACTCGGAACATTAGTTCTTTCATTCATTAGGTGTAACTATCCACTTTGCCAGTAGGGTAGCTGCCCAATGCGCGCATAGTGCGCTATTTCCCAAATTCATTGTCACCCCGATGCTACTGTGCGAACCCCCGCTTTTAGTTCAAAAATGTGGTTCGCGGACACGCTAGCTAGGTAGGAGCTTCTCTCCCAGTTTAGGAAATACCAGCGCACAACCGCTCTTCCGCTCGGAAGGGCGGTTTTCAATTTTCATATTACTTCACTAGCGTAATTCCAACACAATAGGGCAGTGGTCGGAACCCAAGATATGGGGAAGTATTTCCGCTTTTGCAACTTTGGGCAACAAACGCTTTGATACAAAAAAGTAGTCGATGCGCCAACCGATGTTGCGTTCGCGCAACATCCGCCACGGTGCCCAGTACGTATAGTGCCCGTTGCCGGAGGGGACAAAATGCCGAAACGAGTCTATAAAGCCAGCCTCTACTATTTTATCAATGCCCTCCCGCTCCTCTTTGGTAAATCCGTGCTCGCCCTCGTTCTCTTTTGGATTCGCCAAGTCGTTCCGCGTGTGTGCAACATTGAGGTCGCCGCAGAAAATCACTGGCTTTTCTTTATTGAGCCTCCGCAGATATTCCAGAAATGCGGGGTCCCACCGCTCGTGCCGGAGCTTCAGGCGCGAAAGGTCGGGCTTCGAGTTGGGCGTATAAGAGTTGACGAGCCAGAAGTCATTAAACTTTGCCGCCATAACGCGCCCCTCGGTGTTCGGGTCGCCGTAACCGTCATCATGCAATTTATATTTTTTGCAGATATCTTCCGGAAGGCCTAGTACGACCGCTTTCGGATTTAACTCTTTTTTTACAAAAATCGCGGTGCCGGAGTAGCCCTTCTTGCGCGTCGAGGAGTTCCAATATTCCTCAAACTCCGGCAAGTCGATCTCCGCCTGGCCCTTTTCGGCTTTTGTCTCCTGCAAGCATAAAATGTCGGGACGGATTTCCCGCACGAACGGCACAAACAGTCCGCACTTATGCACGCTCCGCAGTCCGTTGACGTTCCAAGATACAAGTTTCATTTTCTTCTTTTGCCGTGGAAGGCTTTATGAACCTCGCGCAGGTGTCTGTCAGTGACATGCGTGTAAACCTGCGTCGTCGCTATGTTGGCGTGGCCGAGCAGTGCCTGCACCGAGCGGAGATCGGCGCCGTTCTCAAGCAGGTCGGTCGCGAAAGAATGCCTTATTACGTGCGGAGTGACCTTGCGCGTGATGCCCGCCCTGACGGCGTAGTGTTTGACAAGGCGCTCCACGCTGCGCGGTGTTATCCGCAAATCGCCATCGCCGGCATTTCTGGCCATTTGGACGAACATCGCCTCGTCAATGTCGCCGCGCCTGTCTAGGTAATCCCTGACGGCCTTCTTGGCGGCGGAGGAGAGAAAAACGACGCGTACCTTCTCGCCCTTGCCGCGGACAGAGAACTCGTCGCGAGACAGATCCAAGTCTCGATTGAGCCGGCAAAGTTCCGAGACGCGCAAACCGGTAGAAAATAAGAGCTCCAATATGGCCCGGCCTCGGAAAGAAACCAGAGTACCGCCCGTTGGGGCCCGCATCAGGCGATCGAGTTCGTCGGAGGATATCAAATCGAGGTCGCGTGCTCCTATCCTTGCAAGTTCTATCCGCTCCGGATTCAAACTTCCGATCTCGCGCCTGCGTAAAAATTTGAGAAAGGCGCGCAAGGCGATCAGGTAGAAGTTTTGAGTTTTTAGTTTTAGATTTTGTCTGTTCAAATGCAGGCGGAACTCGCGGATAACTTTTTCGCTTATCTCATCCGGCTTGCCGACATTGGCATGCGACAGGAAGCGGACAAGATACCTATCGTAATTCTCTACCGTTTTTACCGACCGGCCTTTTTCGATCTCCAAATATTCAAGAAATTCGTTTTTGAAGAACTTCAGATCTTTCATTTGTTTAGTGTCGCACAATACTTTGTTTTAATGAAGTCGGTCGCCGGCTCTTGCGTTTTTAAGATAGCCGTGATACTATTCCTTCATGCTTACCAAGCAGAAAAAGACCAAAATAATCAAGGAATCCGCGGTTCACGATAAGGATTCCGGATCTTCCGAGGTACAGATCGCGCTACTTACGCGCCGCATAGACGAGCTTGCGAGCCATCTTAAAAAGCACGCCAAAGACAAGCATTCGAGGCGCGGCCTCTTGCAAATTGTGGCAGACCGCCGCTCGCATCTTAAATATTTGGAGACCAAGGACAAAAGGCGCTATGGCGCAATAGTCAAAAAACTGGGGCTGAAGAAATAATTTGGTATACTGAAGCCTGGTTCTATTTTTTAAAAACTAGATTGTTTTTCGTATGGCTATAATCAAGCACAAAAGCCAGCGCGTCGGCATTTTTATAGACACGCAGAACCTTTATCACAGCGCAAAAAATCTTTACAAAGCGAAGGTGAACTTCGGACAGGTGGTAAAGGAGGCGCTTGCAGGCCGCACCTTGATACGCGCCATGGCTTACGTTATAAGGACGGAGAGCGAGGACGAGAAGGGATTTTTCGAGGCGCTCAACAAACTCGGTATTGAGACACGGGTCAAGGACATCCGCGTCTTTGCCGGCGGCGCAAAAAAGGCCGACTGGGACATCGGCATGGCGATAGACGCAATAGCGATGGCGCAGAAGCTGGACACCGTTATTCTGGCGACCGGCGACGGAGATTTCGTTCCGCTGGTCGAGTACCTTAAATATACGTACGGAATACAGGTGGAGGTCATCGCCTTCAGCAAATCGGCGTCGGGTCAGTTGCGCGAGGCGGCGGACGACTTTATAGACATGTGCGAGGACCCGAAAAACTATCTCATAGGATACCGCGGCGGCCGCGGATGGATACCCGGATTCGGAGGCAAGCCAAACGGTAACGGAGCGGAAAGCAATAACGAGCCGCGCGAGGACGACGATCCGGCGATAAGAATGTCGGGCGAGGAAGAATAACATCACTTGCGTTTTTTATGGCGCCGGGCCTATTTTTTTGCTACAGTTTTATCGGTTTGGACCGGATTAAAAGATAATCGCGAAGCGCGCGGATAGGTAGGTTTCAAGCGAAAGTTTGAAATCTGAAATCCGCGGGCTTCGCCAACGCGAAGATGCAAAGCAAAAGTTATTCCATAGACATCGGCGGCAAAACCATGACCGCCGAGTTTACCGATCTGGCGGAGAACGCAAGCGGCTCGTGCCTACTGCGCTACGGAAACACCACGGTCCTCGCAACCGCGGTCATGTCCGAAAAGACGCGCGACGACATCGACTACTTTCCGCTCACCGTAGACTATGAGGAGCGCTTCTATGCGGCTGGCGCCATACTCGGTTCGCGCTTTATGCGCCGCGAAGGGAGGCCCAGCGAAGAGGCCATACTCTCCGGACGCATCGTCGACCGCACCATCCGCCCGCTTTTCCCAGGCCACATCCGCAACGAGGTACAGGTCATAATCACCGTGCTCTCGCTTGATGAGGACGACCCGGCGCAGGTGGCGGTAAACGCGGCATCTCTTGCTCTTGCGACCTCCGATATCCCGTGGAACGGGCCCGTCGCGGCCGTGCGTATCGGACTGATTTCTCAAGGCGACGCCTTTGTGATTAATCCGACTTACGAACAGCGCGACAGAGCCTCGCTCGATACACTTGCCTGCGGAAAAGACACGACAATAAACATGGTAGAGGTCGCGGCGAAGGAGGCGGACGAAAAAACGATAGCGGCGGCGTTCGAGAGCGCGGTCGCCGAGCACTCCAAGTTGCTCGCATGGCAAGAGGACATAATCGCAGAGGTCGGGAAGCAAAAGCGCCCCGCGCCGGAGCCCGAATTGTCCACCGCACTTACCGAATTGTTCAAGGCGGAGTTCGCCCCTCGCCTTGGAGAGACGGTCTTCTGCGGCGAGGCGGGAAAGAAAAATATTTACGCGCTTAAAAAGGAGTGGCTGGAGAAGGCCGGGGCGCTTGAAACCCAAGGTTCGACCTCAGACCAGGGCTCTTCAAGGTCGAACCTTAAGATCGCGGACAGATACTTCGAGGACAAAATAGACGAAGAAATACATCGCGGGGCGATAGAGGAGGGCAAGCGCGCCGACGGGCGCGGCATGGGCGAGATACGCCGGCTTTTTGCAAAAGCCGGCGGCATCTCTCCCGTTCTCCACGGCTCGGGTATCTTCTACCGCGGAGGCACGCATGTGTTCACCGCGCTTACTTTGGGCGGACCCGGCGACTCCCTGCTCGTCGATACCATGGAATCGCAGGAGGAGAAGCGGCGCTTTATGCATCATTACAACTTTCCTCCGTACTCGGGTGGAGAGACTGGGAGGATGGGCGGCATCAATCGCCGCGCCATAGGACACGGCGCGCTCGCACAAAAGGCGCTTGAGCCTGTCCTGCCGAGCCAGGAGCAGTTCCCGTACACAATCCGCCTCGTTTCGGAATGCTTTGCCAGCAACGGCAGTACCTCGATGGGTTCGGCCTGCGCTTCGACTCTCGCGCTTATGGACGGCGGCGTCCCCATAAAAGCGCCGGTCGCGGGAATAGCGATGGGTTTAATGATGAGAGGCGCGAATGTTTATAAAATTCTTACCGACATTCAGGGTCCGGAAGACAGCCATGGCGACATGGACTTTAAGGTCGCCGGCACGCGCGGCGGGGTAACGGCCATTCAAATGGACATCAAGCTCGGCGGCGTGCCGGTGCCGATATTGACGGAAGCGCTTGAAGGCGCGCGCGCCGCGCGCATGCAGATTTTGGACCTTATGGAAAAGGAGATACCCGCCCCGCGCGCCAAGTTAAGCCCGCGCGCTCCGGAGATAATCTCAATGCGCGTGCGCCCCGACCAGATCGGGCTTGTCATCGGCGGCGGAGGCAAAACTATAAACGGAATAAGGGACTCCGCAGGCGTGGATGACATCACTATAGAGGATGACGGCTCGGTCTATATCACGGGCAAAAGCGGCACGGCGCAAAAAGCACGCGAGATGATAGAACAGATAGTAAAGGAGTATATGCCCGGCGAAGTTTACGAGGGCGAAGTGACCCGGCTTATGGATTTCGGCGCATTCGTCAAGATAGGGCCGTCAAAGGATGCCGAGGGGCTTGTTCATGTTTCCGAAGTCGCGCCGTTCCGCATCGGAAAGATCTCTGAAGCGGTCTCTGTTGGGGACAAAGTGCGGGTTATGATAAAAGAGATAGACGAGAAGGGCCGGATCAATTTCTCCATAAAAGCCGCGGATCCGGAATTCGCGTTTCGCAAGGGGCTTAAGACATCAGAAAACAATGGCGGACCAAACGGGCGGAGACAAGATAGATCTTGATAAAATCCTGCTTCCAAAAAAGGAATCGGTTTCACCCGATAGCGCCCAGCGGGTAAATGCCGGGGCTCTTTTGGAACAAGAGCAAAAAGCTACGCTGAAGCCAGCGGACGGCATTCAAGGCGACGCCTTAACACCGGGGCTCCCCAAGGCGTCGCCCTTGGGCTCTGCCGCTTCGCCCGCGCGGGAGGACGGCGTAAAGCCGATACAAACCTATCAAAGAGACATCGAGAGGGTCATCGAGCAGAAAAACGTATCGGTAGTTTCCGTCGCGGCCGCGGAGGCCGAAAGGAGGGCGCAAGGCGGAACTTCGCAAAAAGAAGCGGCACCCCATCCGGAACAAAACACGCTTCTCAAAAGGACCGCTCTCACTATTGGCGGGATTCTGTTGCTAGCCGCGGCGGCGGGGGCGCTGTATCTCGTTCTGACGCGCGATACTTCTGTACCCATAGCAGGGCAACTGCAGGCACCGTTTATCTTTGTGGACGATACGACCATTATCGAGGTAGCGCGAGAGGATACGCGCGCGGCTTTGATTCAAAAACTCGACGCGGCGCGCAAGGGCGAGTCACTTTCCCTTGGATCTGTGGCGCGGCTGTATCCCGCCACTCCCGCGGAGCAGGAGGACGGCGTGCCCGAGCTTCTTACCGCGCCGCGGCTTCTTGATATTCTCGCACCCTATCTGCCTGGGGAATTAGTGCGGACTCTGGAGCCGGCATATCTGCTTGGCATACATATTTTTGACGAGAATCAGCCGCTTCTCATTTTGCGCGTCGACTCATACGAGCAAGGGTTCTCGGGCATGCTCGCGTGGGAACGCACGATGCAGGGCGACCTTTCGCCGCTTTTCGATCGCAAGGCTCCTCTGCGTGCGGCAACTCCTTCGGCGGAACAGAAGACTTTAACCAATTCTTCAACGTCTCCGAGTGCGGTCCTGTCGTCCGGTTTTACCGACAAAATCGTAGAGAACCGCGATGCGCGCGTCATTCAGAACGAGGGCGGCGATATATTGTTGCTATGGACCTTCCTGTCCCGCAATACGATACTGATAACGACCAACGAATACACCCTGCGCGAAGTAATATCCCGCCTCTCGAGCTCCCCCATAGTCCCGCTCGCGCAGTAACGCGGATTTGATATACTCTTTTGCATGAATACTGAATACTTTAAGCAAAAGCTCGAGGAGGAGAGGGGCGTGGTCGAGGGCCAGCTTAAAGAATTGGGACGCGAGAATCCGAGCGTACCTGGCGACTGGGATGCGACCGGAGGCAGTCTTGAGACCATGAGCCCCATCCAGGACAGCAATGAGGCGGCCGACAAGCTGGAAGAATACGGGGAGAGGCGCGAGGAGACAAACCAGCTGGAAATTCGCCTGCGCGAGATAAACGAGGCGTTGGGGAAAATAGAAAAAGGAACGTACGGCGTGTGCGAGGTCTGCGGCGAGCCGATAGGAGAGGATCGTCTCGAGGCAAACCCCGCCGCACGCACCTGCAAAGAGCATATGTAGCTCGCTTTGCAAAAGATTCCTCGCTCCGGAGAGATGAACACGACCCCTACTCCTCCGCAAGGAACTTTTGCTTCGCTCGCTGTGAAGAACTCATGCTAGAGTTGTTTAATGCAGTACGCGAGAGTGTACGGGGCGCAGACTTCGCTTTTATCGCCGCATATAGTAACGGTCGAGACGGATATATCCGGGGGCCAACTGCACAAATTCGATATTGTCGGCCTGCCGGATAAGGCTGTGGAAGAGGCGCGGGACAGGGTCGCATCGGCTATAAAGCACAGCGGTTTTAAGTCCCCGAAAGTAAAAAACGAAAAAACTGTCATATCACTCGCGCCTGCGGACTTAAAAAAGGAGGGGCCGATGTTCGACCTGCCCATTGCGCTCTCATATCTGCTGGCGGCAGGCGACATACGCTTCGACCCGGAGCCGTATCTTTTCATAGGCGAACTGTCCCTTGACGGGCGGCTGTGCGGCGTGCGCGGGATACTCCAGCTCGTCGCCGAAGCGAAGAAAAGGGGTAAGCGCGGAATTTTTGTCCCGCTGGAGAATGCGCGCGAGGCGGCGCTCATCCACGGCATAGACATTTACGGGGCGGGGTCGCTCCTCGATGTCGTCGGGCACGTAAATACGAAACAGAGGCGCCTGACCCAAACCCCGCAAGGTTTGACCTTAAAAAAAGGCTCCTCAAGGTCGAACCTTAAAATCCAGCCCATGCCGCAAACCAAACTGGAAGCGGATTTCGGCGAATCGCAATTCGCATTCGAGGACATACGCGGACAAGCTTCGGCAAAGCGCGCGGCTGTTATCGCCGCGGCAGGAGGCCACAACATGGGGCTCTCGGGTCCACCGGGGACGGGCAAGACCATGCTCGCGCGGGCGCTTGCCTCGATTTTGCCGCCGCTTACCTTTGACGAGGCACTCGAAGTAAACGGCATACACTCGGTAGCCGGCGCACTCATGGACGAGCTTATGACGATGCCGCCGTTTCGCGCGCCGCATCACACTTCCTCATATGTTTCCATTGTAGGCGGCGGCGCAAATCCGCGTCCCGGCGAGGCGACGCTAGCGCACAGGGGAGTACTTTTCCTCGACGAGTTCCCGGAATTCGAGCGGCGCGTCATCGAGGCTCTGCGCCAGCCTCTTGAGGACCGCGTTATAGCGATCGCGCGGGCCAAAGGCACCGCTCTTTTCCCCGCGCGCTTTACGCTTGTCGCGGCGATGAATCCGTGCCCGTGCGGCAACTATGGTCATCCGGAGATCGAATGCACATGTAGCCCGTTCGCGCTCGAGAAGTACCGCCGCAAGCTTTCGGGACCGATAGCCGATCGCATAGATCTTTGGAGCGTGATGGGACCGGTCGAGCTTCAGGAGCTCGGAAGACGCGCGGTGCAGGGGAGCGAGACGCGCGACGCGCGCGAACGCGTTCTAAACGCACGCGCAGCACAGAAGGAAAGATTTAAAAAGAGCAAAGCGACGGATAAAACCAAGGCTTCGACTTCGCTCAAGCTAAATAGTGATCTCTCGCCGCGCGAGCTCGATGATTTGGTGCCGCTCACGGGCTCGGTGCGCGCCACGCTGGAGAAAGCGGGCGCACGCTTTTCCCTATCGCCGCGCGCCTACCATCGCGTAATAAAAGTGGCGCGCACCATCGCGGACCTCGACGGATCGCCGGACGTCAACGATTCGCACATATTGGAAGCGCTCCAGTACCGCGAGAAGAAAAGCTAGATGTAGTATATAACCCTGCTATAGCTTGGTTATACGCTACGCATCAGTCCGTTAAAGCATTCCAAAAAAAGCACCAATCTTCCAACAGGAAAATTGGTGCGACGGTTCGGCTTCTCAACCAACTACATAATGGCCGAGGCCAACATTGGCGGCCGAGGATAGTCCCGCTCAAACTCATCGTACATCGTGAGCGGTTTCACTGCGTCGGCGTCGGCCTGCTGGGGAACTTGTCCCAGAACCCCGGTGGCGACTGCAATGGCCTGTAAAACTTCGCGCCGGTTTTTTAACATGCTAAAAAGAACCTCCCATGCTTGAAGGCCCCGGGCATCGGAACCATTATTAAATTAAACCACCCTGCGAGAAAAAATCAAGCTTTATCGGAAGACGCTAAATTTATCTTGCAAACGGATTCGCCGCGCCGCGAACCTCGAAGTGCAGGTGGTGGCCCGTTGATTTTCCTGTCGAGCCAACCGTGGCTATTACGGCGCCTTTCCCCACGCGCTCTCCCACAGAGACATAGAGTCGGCTCGCGTGCGAGTAGAGCGTTTGCGTCCCGTTATCATGCTTGATTACGAGATATTTACCATAGCCACCATTCCACCCGCTATCGCGGGCGATTATCACAGTGCCGGCGGCAGCGGCGAGAATGCCGGTACCGGAAGGAGCTCCTATGTCTATACCGTTGTAACCGTGGAGTCCTTGGGTTATCACGCCGCCCTGCATGGGCCAGGCGTAATATCCGACGACATTGCGGTTGCCGCCAGTGCGCGCCGGAGAAGTCGAGCGCGGCGTTATCTCCCCGTCGGGGATAATTATCACCTCCCCGACCGCAAGGCTTGCGCCGTCAATATTGTTAAATCCAGCTATTTCATCCCCGTCCGCTTTGTATTTTTCGGCTATGGACTGCAGCGTTTCCCCTTTGACCACTGTATGGCGCACCCCGGTTATCGGAAGGACCACCAGTTGCTGTCCCTCCTGAATTTTCCCGTTCTTTAAGTCGTTCGCCCACATTATGGTGTTGACAGAGACGTCGAACATTCCAGCGATACCGGAAAGGGTGTCACCGCGGTGCACCGTATATACGCTGATTTGTGCAGACTCCATGCTCTCGGTGATGTCGGCAAGGGTCCCCGACGGGCCGCCTTGGGGCAGGAGAGCCGAGCCTCCGACAATGGCTATATCGCCGCCGCCTGTCGGGTGCGGATCAATATTTGTGGCAGGAGCAAGGATAGGGATTGTTTGGGAATTAAGCTTTAGAGAAGAGGCGCTGGCCGCCTCCCCGAACCCTCGCAGCCATTCTGTAAAAACACTTGCGGAAGCCAAAAGGGGTATCCCCAACGCCAAGAGTGCAATGCCGATCGCGGCACTGTAGCGTATTCGCTTTTTGGGATCTAAAGATGTTGGGTCCAAAGTGATTTTACCCTGAATTCTGTCGCCTTCCGCAAAAAAGTGGCTCTATAGAGCCACTTTTCAGCTCACCGTATCCGTATGTGCCCACTATAGCCAGTCGGCTTCCGAATAGTCAACTACTTCGTTTGCCGTCTGTGGAAAACATGAAGATCGGTACCAAAAAACATTGAAAAATAACGATTAAAAGGATAGACTGCCTTCATGGACCATCTCACCGACCTCAACCCAGAGCAGAGAAAGGCTGTTTTGGCAACAGAGGGGCCCCTGCTCGTATTGGCGGGAGCCGGAGCGGGCAAAACCAGGGTTATAACCGAGCGCATTAAGGAAATTATCAGGAGGGGAGCCGAGCCGGAGCAGGTCCTTGCGGTCACCTTTACCAATAAGGCAGCGGGAGAGATGCGCGATAGGGTGCGCGAAGGTCTGACGAATCAAGACGACGCCTTAGGGAGCCCCAGTCTAGGGAGTCACCCTAACTCCGCGCCGTTTATAGCGACCTTCCACTCGCTCGGCCTTACTATTATTAAAGAAAATTATCGGTTGCTCGGCCTCAAGCGCCGGCCTGTCGTTTACGACCGTGCCGACTCACTGCGGGAGATAAAGCGTGCGCTCAGGGAAACCGGCGCGGAGGATTTGGGCGCTGGTTCAGCGCTTGCCGTTATAAGCCGCAGCAAGGGAGAGGGTATAGCGGCCGAGGAGTTTGCCGCGGGCGTGGATCCGCCGGCTGGCGGACCGCGCGACAAAGCTATCGCGCGGGCGTGGATTCTGTACGAGGCGGCCTTGCGTCGCGAGGGAGCGCTCGACTTCGACGACCTGCTTCTGCGCGCCGTGCAAATTGTCGAAGAGCATGGCGAGGTGCGCGGGGCACTGCATAAACGCTGGCGCTACATGCTTATTGACGAGTATCAGGACACCAACAAAATACAGGCGCGTCTGGCGCGGCTTCTTGTCGGCCCCGGAGAGAACATCTGCGCGGTTGGGGACGTGGACCAGTGTATATACAGCTGGAGGGGGGCGCGAGTGCGCAATCTTTTATCGTTTGATAAAATATTCCCGGGCGGTCGGACGGTAAAGCTGGAGGAAAATTACCGCTCTACCAAGACAATTCTCGCGGCTGCGAATGAGGTCATAGTCAAAAACGCATTCCGACCCGAAAAAAATCTTTTTACGAAAAACGGCGACGGAGATCCTCTCTCCGTTTATCAGGCGTTCGACGAGGCCGACGAGGCGGCGTTCGTAACGCGCGCCGTGCGCGAGAAAATGGAACAAGGGAGAGAGCCCCGCGATTTTGCCGTGCTTTACCGCGCGAATTTCCAGTCGCGCGTTCTGGAAGAGCGTTTTCTGGCGGCGGAAATTCCGTATCAGGTCGTCGGCACGCGCTTCTTCGAGCGCAGGGAGGTCAAGGACGCGCTCTCGTTTATCCGCGCGGCTCTGTACGATACCGCGGGCGACGTGGCTCGCATCGCCAATGTGCCGCCGCGCGGCATCGGCAAGGTAACGCTGTTAAAACTGCTCTCGGGCCGGCCTCCGGGCGAGAGGGCGGCGGACTTTAAAAAATTACTCGTTGGCGTGCGCGTCGCCGCGCGAGAGATGCCGCCGCAGGAGCTGATTAAATTCGTTATTAGAGAGAGCGGAATGGAGCGCTTCTATAAAGAAGACGATCCATATGGCGGAGGGGGGCAGGAGCGCCTCGAGAATCTGCGCGAGCTCGCATCGCTCGCCTCCCGCCACAAAACAACGGAGGAGTTTCTGGAGGCGGCGGCTCTTGCGGGCGATCAGGACGAGATAAAAGAGGAGAAGAATGCGGTCAAGCTTACAACCGTCCACGCGGCAAAGGGGCTTGAGTTCCCGGTCGTGTTCATCACAGGGCTTGAGGAAGGGCTTTTCCCGCACGATAGGCTCGATGGAGAGGCGGAGGACAAAGAGGAGGAGCGTCGTCTCATGTATGTCGCCCTGACGCGCGCCAAGGAAAAAGTTTACCTGACATATGCGTCCTATAGAACACTTTTCGGCCAGAAAAACGCTTCCTGCCCCTCCCAATTTCTTGAGGACATTCCAGAAAATCTGGTACTATCCGAATCCCCGGAAAGAATCGGTAAAACAATATATTTGGAATGAAATTAAAAAAGTCGCTCGGGCAACACTTCCTGCATAACGCATTCTATTTGAATGCGGTCGCCGATGCGGCAGAAGTCAAAAAGGGCGATTCTGTTCTCGAGGTGGGGCCGGGCGACGGCGCACTCACGGAAGTTCTGCTTGCGCGCGGAGCAAAAGTGATTGCGGTCGAAAAAGATGCGCGTTTGATACCGATTCTGAAAGAAAAATTTAAAAATAAAAAAAAATTTAAAATTATAGAAGGGGATGTCTTGCGATATGATATATCATATCAATTAGGGAAATATAAAGTGGCCGGGAATATTCCATATTATATCACGGGCGCATTGCTGAAAAAATTTTTGTCCGCAAAGCTGCAGCCCAAGCTCCTGGTTTTTTTGGTGCAAAAGGAAGTTGCCGAGCGCATAGCGCGAGGCAAAAAAGAATCCGTACTTTCTCTCTCCGTAAAGGTGTACGGTGAGCCCAAAATAATAAAAACTGTTCCGCGAGGCGCGTTCTATCCCGCGCCGAAAGTCGATTCCGCCATATTGGCGGTCAAAAACATATCGAGAAAAAATTTTAAGAGAGCCACACACGAAAAAAAGTTTTTCGAGCTTGTGCGGGCGGGATTTTCCCAAAAACGCAAACAGCTAAAAAACACCTTAAAACATTCGGACATTCTGCGGAGTGTCGGGGTGTCGGAGAACGCACGCGCGGAGGACATCGGGCTCGCGCAGTGGCTTGCGCTTTCTAAATACTGACGCCGTCGTACTGGATGCGGAAGCCGGGAACGCCGTTGCACAGTAGCGGCAGGTCGTAAATGCCTAATATCTGCTGGCCGGGATGAAGAGGGGGCAGTCCTATGGTTCCCGGACCCCATACATAGAACGGGGAGAAGCGTCCCGCCGGAATAATCGCTACCCCGAAGAATCCCGGCAACCCGAAGCACGGTACCGGAATTGATATGACACGGCCGCCGAAGGAAAATCCGAGCGCCGAGGCGTGCAAGGGAGCGGAAAGTCCGGCTACAAGAGCAATAATTATTGCAAATCGGGATACGGGGTGCATTTTTTCATAATATACTATTATTATGAGCCTAAGGGAGTATCTCCCCAGCCGGCAATTTTCCCTCATCGCCGCTTCACTGCTGGTCGCCGGCTCTCTTGTCGCTGCGGCCGACTACGCGGCCGCGCCAAAAAATGATGTGGGCTCTCTCGCCGTGAGCACCGGCGCCACGGAGGGTGCAGAGGAGGACTGGCAACATATGCTCGAGGACGTGCAGGGCGGCGCCGCGTTCGCATCTCTGCCGGAGCCCATATCGGAAGGCGAAATAGAGGATCTCCTTGACTCCGCGAAAAGCGACAACATGACCTCCACCGTGGCCCGTTCGCTACTTATAAAGCTCACGGCCGCCAGGACCGAAGGCCTTGGCGGCGACATCCCCACGCAGGATGAGATAGTTGGGGATGCCCTCGCGCGCATGGAGACGCTGGCGCCGGAGCTTTATACCGCGGCCGACCTTGCAGCAGTTGCCTCCTCGCCACAAACCCTCCGTGCATACGGCAATGAGGTCATGGGAACATTCGGCGCTCACGCACAGGCTAACTCGGAAAGCGCCTTTCGCGCGTTCGCGCTTGCCGTGGACAACAATTCCGAGACGGAGATAGAGACGCTGGAAGCGATAAGCGGGCACTACGCCGCGCTCGCCCGCGACCTTGCAAGGCTCTCCGTGCCGAGCACTCTTGTTCCATTACATTTGCAGGCGACTAACAATTTTTTGCACATAGCGGAGGCGCTGGGAGACATGAGACTGGTTCAAGGCGATCCGCTCCGGGGCTTAAGCGGATACCAGCGTTATCGCTCCTTGATGAGCGAGCAGGCGCGCCTTTTGACAAATGTCGCCGAAAGCCTTCGAACGGGCGGTATAATTTTCAATAAAGAAGACCTGGGGATCGCATGGAGCATCTTTCTAAATTCATGAACTCGAATCGGAGCCGACGCATCATTATTATCGTACTCGCGGCGATTTTGTTCGTTCTTGTCATAGGTTTTTTGTGGTATCTATTTTTCTGGAAAGGAGGGGCGGGTGGAGGAGCAACAACGGGCGGAGAGTTCGGCTCGGGCGCCGGGCGCTCCGCGACCAGCACGCGCGGCACACAAACAAATATTCCAAATGATATAGGCGGGGCGGGGCGTGGAACGGCAACGCGCGGCGACGGTGGCGGAACCACGGGGGCAGGAGCGGGCGCGCAAACCAATATTCCACTTAACGCGGATGGCACGTTTACGGGAATAACAAGCACGGGTGTCATGATTACCGGCACGCTTGGCTCCGGAAACAACTTTACCGGCACTGCCGATTCGGGAGCATATATAACCGGTACGATTATCGGCAATACGTTCACCGGCACCTTAAACGGACAGATCCTTACGGGCACCATTATTCAAAGCGGTACTACAGGAGGAACGGAAGAAAATATTACGATTGACGGCGGAGGCCAAAATATTGTCACGCAGACGCCGCTTAAAGAGACTTCTTACGTGCCTTACGCACAGTGGCTCGGTCCGCCGGCACGCGGCGGGAGCGGCAATGACATTGGCGGCGGCGGTTCCATTACTACTTTTGTCCCGCGTACCGCGGACCAGCTTAATCAGAGCGGCACGGGAGGGACAGTTTCGGTGCTTCCCGGCGGGATGACTCAAGAAGGGCAGAGACAGAGCGGAAATTTAGGGCTCGGGCTTGGTATTTTGGGCGCGACTGCGGGCGCATGCCTTGCCTCGCAGGTGTTCGGAGTGCTTGGCGGCACGGGGCAATCGGCACTCGAAGGAGCCGCGGCGCTCGGCGTAGGCTTTGTGCTCGTATATGACATAAATTCCAACCGCAAACTTTCCCAGAATCAATTCAAGGATCTGCAGGACTGCCTGACGCGCACTATAGCCAAAGCCGCTCTACAGCAGATGACCGCGAGCATAGTCAATTGGATAAATTCCGGATATCAGGGCAAGCCGTCTTTCGTTACCAATTACGAGCGCTTTTTCACCAACGTGGCCGACCAGGCGGCCAGCGAATTTATAAGGGGCAGTGCACTCTCGTTCATGTGCTCGCCGTTCCAGCTACAGGTGCGCATAGCCGTCGCGCAGAGCTACGCGCGCCGCAGCGCCCCGTCATGCACACTCTCCGGCGTCATTCGCAACATCAACGGCTTCATGAACGGCGACTTCTCGCAGGGAGGCTGGCAGGGACTGCTTTCCTTTACCACGATGCCGACAAACAATCCTTACGGAGCTTACTTCTATGCGCAGGCGGGCTTGCAGACGGCCCAGCAAAATGCCGTCAATAAAGCTAACCGCAATCTCTCGCCGGGGGGCTTTATTGCGGTTACAAAAGAGAAGAACTGCCGGCTTGTTAACGGTAGCCGCGTTTGCGACAGGGAAATATCGACGCCGGGTAAAATAGTCGAAAGCTCCCTCGAGACTACTCTTCAGACGAGCTTTCACCAGCTGGAGCTTGCGAATTATTTCGACGAGATAATCTCGGCGATGATACAACAGCTTATGACCCGTTCGCTTACACAGGGACTCTCCACGCTCGGGAGCGGCGGGAGCGGCGGATATCAGGGCGATTACCTGACTCCTGAACAACAGCAGGCACAGGCAGAGGGGCAGGCGCTGCTTACGCGAATGCAGGGGAGCGTGGTGCTAGCCCAGCAGTTCGGCGCGGCGGCGCAGGGGAGCATTGCCGACTTGAGCCACGCCCAGGGACAGCTCCAGCAATTGGTCAACTGCTGGGAAACGGCGTCCTCCACCGCAACCTCGATGGCGCGACAGCTACAGGCGGCGCAGAACGCGGCGGCGGCTTTTGCGGAGCAGAATTCGCTTAATTCCGAAATTGACGGGCAGAACGCGCAAATAGCGCGCGCCAATTCGGCGATAGCGAAGCTGCAGGACCTGCAGACCCGCGTGTTATATATCGCTTCCATGACGGATGTCGAATCCGTGGCGCGCGAATATGCAGCCACGCAAGCACGGGGAGAAATCATGTCACAAACAGACGTAACGCAGACACTGCAGGACCGCGCAGCCCTGCAGTCGCGCATGGCCGCGCTAAACCAGCAAACCGCCGCGGAATTACAACGATGCAATGCGTTTAGGTAGGAAAAATAATATTCTGGGCGCGACTTTGGTCGTCTTTGCGGCAATTTTTGCTCTATATATTTTTACTCCAAACGCGGAGGCCGGTATTCGATACGGTATAGCGCGATCTGCATGTACAGCCCTCGGTGGAAGCGTTGTCCTCCCAGATAACGGCGGACTACAAGTTAACTGTAATGTTCTAGATAATCCCTCTGACCCAACAAAAGCGGCTCAAAATGATCCGGGTGTGGCGAGTATTGATACTGGCAACACCGACACCGACTTTCGCTGCAATCTCATCATACGATTCCCGAATTGCGTCGCGGCGATGGTTTACTGGTTGTTCCCGGGCATCGGAAGTTATCTGGCGTTCATCGGCGCATACTTCCTCGGCCTTATCGTCCAACTTTCCTTAGATAGCAGCGCATATGCCCTACAGTTTTTAACCGACGCGTGGACTGTCGTTCGCGACATCGCGAACATGGCGTTCATATTTATTCTTATATACATTGCATTCGAGATAATGCTGGGCGCCGAGACCGCTGGCACCATGCGGCGGCTCGCATGGGTCATAGCGATAGCGCTTATCGTAAACTTCAGCTTCTTTATAACGCGCGTCGTAATAGACGCGGGCAATATACTGGCAGTGCAGTTTTATAACAGTATTCCAGTTCCAGCGGGCACGCCCGGGATCGGCCCCGGAAACGCCAAAGACCTTTCAGCCTCCATAATGAACGCGGTCGGAGTGCAAAAACTTTATGGCGCCGGCAGTTTCGAATCCGCAAAACTGGCGGCAAAAGGCACTTGGAGCGGGGTCATTCTATTTAGCGTGGTCTCCATATCCCTCGGACTCATACTTTACGGGCTTTTCTTCATATTCCTTCAGGTGGGGCTCAAGTTCCTGATGCGGGTAGTCGCTTTATGGTTCGTGATAATAGCATCGCCTCTCGCGCTTGTATCCAAAACGCTCAAGCAGACCGAGGCGTTTTATAAGACGTGGCAGGACTACCTGATCAAATTCTCCTTTTATCCCGCAATATTTCTATTTATGTTCCTTCTGCTGACCACATTCCTTACGCAAATGATGGACGGACAGCAGGGAAAGAACATCTTCTCGACGCTGGCGGGCGCGCAGAGCGCCCCCGGATCGCCGGGCGATGTCGTATTCGGCGCGCTTATTGCGGGGGTTTTTATCCGCATGGCATTCGTCGTTGTACTCCTTTACGTCGGCCTCAAAGCCGCGGACTGGGTAGTCCAGCAAGGCAACGGGCTGGCGCAGAAAGCGACCGGCTGGATTGGCGGTGCGATGTCCGGCGTCGCTCGCTTTGGCGGCAGACAGATGCTCCGCGGCGGCGGCCTCGCTTTTCAACAGGGTGTCGGCCGTGGGGCCAATAGGCTGGCCAATCAACTATCTGACTCGCGCTGGACTAATCAACCCGGTTTGCGCGGCTGGCTAGGGTATCGCTTGAGGAGAAACGTCGTAGAGCCCGTAACGCGGACCCGTGTCGGCGGCGCGCGATCATTTGCGGAATTCAGGACCGCGCAAAGAACGGAGACACGGGAGCGCGGCGACAACATGCGGCATATTCTTAATCGAGAGATGGTGGACCGCCTACGGACGGGCGGTCTTGCCGCTTTAGGTCCCGACGAAACCCAGCGTGTCGAAAACTTAAGTCTCCAGCAGCAGGAAAGATTAGGGGCGGATCGCACGGAACTTATTGCAAGCCATGCGGTGCCAGGTAGTGGTGGAGAGAGGTTCTGGAACGACCGAAAAATGCGCACTCTGCGCAACAGCACCAGCGACCGCAGATTTAATGACGCCCAGCAAGACGTGATTTACGCGGCTTGGCAAAGAGCGCTCACTGGAACTCCACCTCCACCACCGCCACCCCCTCCACCACCGCCACCACNNNNCCGCCACCCCCTCCGCCGCCTCCACCACAACCACTAACCCGTGCCGCACTCGATGAAGCGCACAAGAAATACGGATCTCTTGATGCGGCTACTGGTGCGATTTTGGGCAGAATTGAAACACAGACAGAAAGCATGAAACCCACACAGCCACCGCCTCCTCCACAACGGCATGAGCAAGATCTTAATTTGTCGGGTGCTACCGCAGCAAGCAAGGTGCTTGGAGAAATGCACAGCGAAAGAGATGCCCAAGCGCCGCCGACCGCTTCTGCTCCGATGTCAGCACCAAAACCAACAGCGACTTCCCAAGTACAGCGGGCACAGACCCCAAGCAGTTCGGTGCTTGCGGATCTTTGGAGCGCAAAGCGCGGTACGGAAGCGCCAAATCTTGAGCCCCTTACCGGCGAGATACGCAAGCTTCGACAAACCATTAAGCGGTCGGCTGCGGAAGTGCGGAACAGACCGCCTACGGCTGACCGGGCAACTAATATCGAAAAGGGATTGAAAGAAATCGCACGTGAGGCGGCGAAAGAAAAGCCGTCCGAGATTAATCTAAAAATAAACACTGAAAAAAAACCGTGGCAGGACGGCAGTAACCCTCCGATTATTCGCTAATATTAAAAACATGGAGCAAAACATCGCAGAACGAGTGCAAAAGAGAATGGCGGAGCTACCGGAAGACGTGCGGCAGTCGATACAATCTTCGAACTTCGACAAAAAACTGCAGGACATCGCCGCTAAGCACCAACTGCACATTGACCAAACTGGTGGCCTTGAAGACGAAACGCTGCTCGTTATGATGGGGTTCACCGAGCCGGCGGAGTTTGCGAAGCACATAGAAAACCAGGCGCGTGTTCCACAAGGCAAGGCGCAGCAAATTGCCGGAGACGTAAGTCAGCAGATATTTCTCCCAATCCGCGAATCGATGAAGAAGTTCATGGATGGGCAACAAAAAGCTGTCGCCCCTGCACCTCAACCGCCAATGCTGCCTCAGACACCCCCCGCCCCCGCGCCTCCTCCAGTACCGCCGTCTGCACCTAAACCCCCCGAACAAAAGCCGCCCGCATATAAAATGGACCCGTATCGCGAACCGCCGGAGTGAAAACGTACTATATAATTATGAACAATGGCGCAGTATCAGGTACCGCAGTTCATAGAGGTTGAAGACAAGATATTCGGGCCGTTGACGCTGAAACAGTTCATATACCTTGCCGGCGGCGGGGGACTGTGCCTACTTTTTTTCACCGTCTTTCCGCTTTGGCTTACCGTGCTTCTCGGTCTTCCGGTTGCCGCATTCTCCGCCGCGCTGGCCTTTTATCAAATAAACGGCCGGCCTCTCATAAACGCGCTGGAGCACGGATTTTCGTATTTTTTCGGCACAAAATTGTATCTTTGGAAACAGCGCAGTGAGCGGCCCATTACTGCTGGTCCAACGGCCAACAATCAACAACCAGCGACCACTTTGCCAAGGCTCTCGCAAAGCAAACTCAAGGATCTTTCGTGGTCGCTCAATATAAAGGACCGGGTGCAGATGGGGATAACAGACAATCAGTCAACCGGTTTTGAAATTTAGTTCGACTTCGCTCACTACAAATAATCATGCCCACTGGTACTAAAGTAAAAGCACAAGCAACGCAGGACTTCGTGCCGCTTAAAGAAGTGCGGGACGGCGTCGTCATACTTAAAGATGGCTCCCTGCGCGCCCTTCTTATGGCATCCTCCATCAATCTCGCTCTCAAGTCGCAGGACGAACAGCAGGCCATCATCGCGCAGTTCCAGAACTTTCTTAATTCCCTAGAATTTACGGTGCAGTTTTTCATCGAGTCGCGCGAGCTGGACATCAGGCCGTATGTCGCGCTGCTCGAGGAGCGGCTTACGGCGGAGCTCGACGACCTGATGAAGATCCAGATACGCGAGTACGTCGCATTCATAAAAGACTTTACGCAGCGCGCCAACATCATGGCAAAAAATTTCTTTATCGTCGTTCCCTACGACCCGGCGCTCATAGCGCGCGGTGGTGGGATAACAGGAGCTCTCACGAACCTTATTCCGGCCGGTTCTCCTCAAACCTCGCTTAACGACGAGCAGTTCGAGCAGTACCGCACCCAGCTCGAGCAGAGAATTTCCGTCATAGAGCAGGGCCTCGTGCGCACGGGAGTGCGCGTCGTTAAGCTTGGCACCGAAGAGGCGATAGAGCTTTTTTACAAGCTTTTCAACCCCGGCGAGCTCGAAAAGCCGCTGCAGTTCGCGGCACAGCATCTTTAGCCATGAAAATATTCGACTTTATAAAATACAAGCACCAACCGGAGCCCACGGTAGCCCCTATTTTGCCCGAGCAAATATACAAGCAGGGCGTGCTCGAACTGCAGGATGTTATCGCGCCCTCCGCCCTTAAAATAACTCCGCGGGAAATAAATCTGGGCGACAAAATCGCCAGGACTTTCTTCGTCATGTCATATCCGCGAGTCCTGACCGACAGCTGGTTCAGCCCAATTATCAATCTCGACCGTGTGCTCGACATTTCCATTTTCATCCACCCCATAGACAGCGCCGAAATACTGAAGAAATTCCAAAAAAAGGTCGCCGAAGTGCAGAGCCAGATAATGTCGCGCGAGGAGAAGGGGCTCGTGCGCGACCCTATACTCGACACCGCCTATAAGGATCTCGAGGACCTGCGCGACCAGCTCCAGCAGGCGCAGGAGCGCATATTCGATGTCGGCGTGTACCTTACCATCTACGGATCCACCACCGACGAGCTCGACAAGGCGGAGAGCGAGATAAAGTCAATGCTCGAGTCGCGGCTTGTATACGTAAAGCCAGCGCTATTCCAGCAGGAGCAGGGCTTCAAGTCGGTATTGCCGCTCGGGCGCGACGAGCTTGCGGTCAACTCAAAGCTCAATTCCTCGCCGCTTTCTTCGATATTCCCGTTCGTATCCTTCGACCTGACTTCCGACAAAGGGATACTTTACGGCGTAAACCGGCACAACGCCAGCCTGGTGCTCTTCGACCGCTTTTCGCTCGAGAACTACAACTCCGTCATCTTCGCCAAGTCTGGCTCCGGCAAATCGTACGCGACCAAGTTGGAAATTCTCCGGACGCTTATGTTCGACACCGAGGTAATAGTCATCGACCCTGAAAGGGAATACGAGTTTCTTGCCCAGGCCGTCGGCGGAAGGTACTTCAACATTTCCCTCAATAGCGAGCACCACATAAATCCTTTCGATCTCGCTCCACCGCGCGAGGACGAGTCGCCCGCGGACATATTGCGATCCAACATAGTCGCTCTCGTCGGCATGTTCCGCATAATGCTGGGCGGCCTAACACCCGAGGAGGACGCCATAATGGACCGCGCAATTACCGAAACGTATGCCATGAAAGATATCACCGTTGACTCCAACTTCGCCGAGATAGAGCCGCCGCTCCTATCGGACTTCGAGCTCGTGCTCGCGGGCATGGAGGGCAGTGAGTCGCTGGTACAGCGGCTCTCCAAATATACCAAGGGCACGTGGTCGGGGTTCATCAACCAGCCGACCAACGTAGACCTCAACAAGCGGTTCGTCGTCTTTTCCGTGCGCGACATGGAGGACGACCTTAAGCCTGTTGCCATGTACCTGATAACCCATTACATCTGGAACGCCGTGCGCAAACAGCTCAAAAAGCGCCTGCTCGTCATCGACGAGGCATGGTGGATGATGAAGAGCGACGACACCGCCTCCTTTCTTTACGGGATGGCCAAGCGCGGCCGCAAGTATTATCTCGGACTCGCCACAATTACGCAGGACGTGGACGACTTCTTGAAATCGCCTTACGGCCTCCCCATGATAACCAACTCATCCATCCAGATGCTCTTAAAACAGTCACCGACGACGATAGATAACCTGCAAAAGACCTTCAATCTCTCGGATGAGGAAAAATATCTTCTGCTCGAGAGCGACGTCGGGGAGGGGATATTCTTCGCCGGTCTCAAGCACGTGGCTATAAAAGTGATAGCATCCTACACCGAGGACCAAATAATCACATCCGACCCGTCGCAGGTCCTAGCCCTGCGGCAAAAAAAACAACAGGTACAATGAAACCGAACATGCGGCATGTTTTTTTGCTTTCAGCTTTAGGTTTTTTGTTCGCATTTTATGCACACGCGGAGCAAGTGGAGCCTTTGCAATTTATCGCCGCTCCAGAAACGCCGGGGCCGAGGGAACAGGTCATGATAGAGGCGCAAGGCATAGGCAACTTCCTCGGCAACGCCGATATCATTTGGAGCGTTGACGGAAAAGCCGTGAAGCGGGGCATGGGGGAGCGAACTTTCATCTTCACGACCGGGGCGCTCGGAGAGCGGACAAGCGTGCGCGTAACGATAGACTCGGAAACGCAGGGATTTTTCTCGCGGACTTTCACTTTTACACCTTCGCTCGTTAACTTGGTGTGGGAGGCGGACACGACCGTGCCGCCGCTCTATCGCGGCAAGGCGCTATACAGCGCCGGTTCGCCGCTAAAAGTCGTCGCTTTCCCGACCGTATATTCCGGCTCGTCGCGCGTGGCGCCAAGCGCGCTCTCGTACCAATGGGAGAGGGGCGGCGAGAGCGTCCCGGAGGCCTCGGGCCTCGGACGATATGGCTTTTCTTTTTCAGGCGACCAACTTAAAAATGCGGAAACGGTCGGCGTTGATGTGTATTATGGAAATACAAAGGCGGCGCGGGGCGAAATAACTATTTCGGCCGCGGAGCCGCAGGTGCTTTTTTACGAACGCGACCCTCTGCGCGGCATTTTGTACGAAAAGGCCCTGCCCGCGGCAATCTCGCTTGCGGGAAGGGAAATAACTCTCAAGGCGGAGCCGTTCTATTTTTCTAGCACGGCCAAAAACAGCGGCGCGCTTGCGTATGCGTGGATGCTTGATGGCAACGAAGTCAGCGGTCCGGACAGCGCGAGCGGCCTACTCACCCTGCGCCAGAGCGGCGAGGGGCGCGGACAAGGAGAACTTTCAGTAAGTCTGCAGAATCAGAACCCGGACATGTTCGTGCAGGCGGCACAAAACGCGCTTCAGATAGTCTTCGGCGAATCGTCTAACACACTCTCTTCTTTCTTCGGCTTATGACCAAGCGAACGAGTCAAATGAAAAAGTATTTTTATTTGCGAGTGAGCGCAGGTAATATCTTTGATATGAAGAAATTATTTGTACTATTTTTTTTGTTCTTTATCGCTGCTCCCGCATATGCGGACATAAGCATTCCCGGCCTTCAAACACAGCCGACCGGGCGGCAGGGGATTACGTATACGCCGCTTGAGCCCCTGCCCGGCATCGACCAAAGCGGCACAAACCCGAACTTTGCCGCGTTTTTAGGAGGATTTTTTACTCTTCTTCTCACCATTGGAGGTATTGTCGCGGTAGGGACGCTCGTCATCGCGGGAATAATCTACATGACCTCCGAGGTTATCGGTAAAAAGGAGGAGGCGCGCAAGCGCATACAAAATGCGGTGTGGGGGCTTTTGATACTCATTTCCTCCTATCTCATCCTCAACACAATCAACCCGGACCTACTTGCGTTTAAATTCTTCCTCGGACAAACTTCCGGCGGCCAGCAGCCGGCGCCGACATATTCCACAAGGATAAACTCCGAAACTCCCACAAACAGAGACATCGAAGACTGCGAAAACCAGCAGCCGCCGCGCCGCTTTCGTATACAGTCGGATGGCACATGGCGCTGCGAATAAAATACTATGAACGCTAAATTCATATGGATATCGGGGGCGGCGGCAATACTGGCGGTAATCGCGGCGGCGTGGTTTGTGTTTTCTCCGGCGTCCAGCACGCCGGCAAACCAGACCCAAGAGTTGGGGACGGGCGAGGAGCGCGCTATGTCGACTGACAACTTACGACCGACGACTGACAAACAGAATCAATCCGCACCAATAGACGCCAGCTCAAAAATTTTTAAGATTTCCGACGGGCCGGTCGCCGGAGCGGCTTTGATTCAAACTTTGCGGCCGACGACGACAATCGCCCGTTTTGCCAGCGCCGATCGCGGGCATATTTCCGACCTTGTTCTTGATTCTCCCGGCGCGGTGCCGCGCGCCGTGTCCAACACCACCATTCCGGGCATCGTCCGGGTATTGTGGAGCGTAAAAGGAAACGGGGCTCTTCTACAATACGCCGAAGACGAAACGGTTAAAACCGTCTCGATTTCAAACATGTCCACCACAACGCAATCGGCTAAAGTGCAGTTTCTGCCCAACAACATACAAGACGTCGCGGTTTCGCCCGAAGGGTCTCAAATAGCTTACCTTCTGCGCACGCGGGCGGGCAGCGATGGTTACTTGGCTAAATCCGACGGCAGCGGCTCAAAAAAACTTTTTTCTCTTCCTGTTTCGCAGGCATTGCTCTTATGGCCGGCACCAAACAATCTCCTTGCATACAGCGCCCCCTCGGCGGGAGAACCGGGCATCGCGTTTTCCATCGGAAAAGACGGGACCGTGTCGCCGATACTTTACGCGCCCGGCCTCACGGCCATAGCAAGCCGCGATTTTTCGAAAATCATATACCAGACAGCTTTGAGTGAGCGCTCCACGTACATTTACAATGTCAAAACCGGTCTTTCCACTGGGCTTTCCTTCGATCCGTTCCCGGAAAAATGCATCTGGGGCCCACAAAACCTACTGTACTGCGCGGTGCCCATATCTTATACGGCGCCCGGTTATCTGGACCTCTGGCATAAAGGATCCGCGAGCGCCGCGGATACGATAATTTCTTATGACATCGCAACAGGCAGATCAAAAATAATCGCCTCGCCCGGCAAAGACGGTGGCGAGGAATCCGACATCGTAGAGATTGCTGTCTCTTCGGACGAAAAATATCTGCTTTTTATCCGCAGAGAAGATCGCGGATTATGGGGTGTTCGAATATATTAGTTTTGCAAAACGCTTTCCCGATATTTCAGGACTATGTGTCTGAATTTTCCTTCGCCTGCGGACTCGGTGGATATTTCCGGATCCCCGGCAAACAGCTCGTGCACCACTAGTCTCTCATATGGGGACATTGGGGCCATCTCGACATCGTGCTTGAACAATCTCGCGCGCTGGGCGAGCATGCGGGCGCCCGCGCGCACGCGCTCCATTTGCTGTTCGTGATATCCGTTCACATCTATTAGGAAATTCGCGGCGTCCTCTCCATGTTTTTGCTCGACCAGCCTCCGCGCGAGCGTGTTGATGCTGCGCAAATGCTCGCCTCGCGGCCCTATGAGATGCCCCGGGTCGGGACTTTTGACCTCAACCACGGTTCGATGACCGGCTTTAACCTCCAAGGAGTCAAAATCAAAACCCAGTTTGGCAAGAAGTTCCGCTACGAGCGCGTGGAGCTTATTTTCCATGCGGATACCTTACTCAAATTATCGCTTATGTGCAAGCTGGCGACGTATTAAGAATTCTTGACCAAGAGAAAACACGCCGCTAGCCGCGAAATAAAGCCCCGCAGCCGACGGGAGAAAATAAGAAGTAATTCCCATTAAGGCAGGCAGAAAATACAGCATCATCTGCTTTTGCATGTTGTGCGCTGCGGCGCGTTCCGGCGCAAGATCTCCCGCAGGAGCGTCCACGCGGGCAAGCGAGAGATGAGCTACAAGATATTGCAGTATGGCCACCAGAGAAGCAAGAAGAATGTTCCCGGTCGCAGTAAGGTCCATAAGGCCAAAAAAAATTATACTCACCGCTTCCGGCACTGGTACAAAAGAGTAGAGCAGTCCCGTCGCCAGCTCGGGCAGGCGCGTCTGAAAAAAGGCCCAGTAAAGGGCCAGAAATACCGGAATTTGCACGATTATGGTCAGGATGCTGGAAAACGGCCTGATTCCGCGCTCGCGGAAAAGCGCCATCGTGCGCTCCGCGCGGACCTTTGGATCGTCCTTGTATTTTTTGTTTATCTCGTCTATCTCCTTTTGTGCCGCCTGCATCCCTATCTGCGTGCGTATCTGCGATGCAAACGTCGGATAAAAGAGTGCGCGTATAATGAGCGTGATGGCAATAATGGCCAGTCCGACATCTCCTTGCGGCATAACGCCGACCAAAAATACAAAAACGTTATATATCGGCTGTACTAAAAAAGTTTGGAACATAGTGCTTTTATATCCGCGGGATCAAATTCCTTGTCATTAATAATGACCACCAGGTGTGTTCCTCCCGGCGGTGCGGAAAGGGCGCCAAATGCCTTGCGGCGCAACCTGTTGCGATCCACGGCTTTCCGGGCTATTTTTGTGCTTACAATGACAGCGGCTTTAGCGTGTTTGGCTGGAATATACCGCATCGACACGCGGCCCTGCCGTGCGGATCGTCCGGTCTTTAACACAAAACGCACTTCCGCGGCCATTAAGCGCCATTTTTTGGATAACATTAAACCGCAAGACGTCCGCGCCCCTTGCGTCGCCGGCGTAAAAGCGACTTACTGCCGCCCGCGCTGTGCGACCGTTTGAGGAATCCGTGCGCCCGCGCGCGCTTTCTCTTCTTCGGTTGATAGGTTACTGACATGTGAAGTCAATACTACATCATCCCCAACTTCTCCACAAGTTGTAAACAATGGCTGGGCTTTTGACAGCCGACGCCCCGAGGGCTTATCCTGTCCTTACCTTGCAGTCCATGACTACCACGAAAGAACTTTGGGAAAACGCGCTGGTAGAGCTCGAACTTACCATCTCAAAACCCAACTTCAACACGTGGTTCCGCGATACCCACATAGTCCGCGTCGAAGAGGGCTCGATTTATCTCGGCGTGCCGAGTCAGTTTGCCAGAGACTGGCTCTCGACAAAGTTTCATAAGGATATCCTGCGGTCGCTCCGGATGCTCGAGGAGGGAATACGCAACGTTGAATATGTAATATCACGCGGCTCCAAAAAGGCCCCGGACGAGGTTTGGCGCCTTCCTCCATCTCCAAATGAGCTCCCGCTTGAAGCTGTGCACCAAAAAAGTAATCTTAATCCGCGTTTTACCCTTTCGTCATTTGTCGTCGGTCCGTTCAACGAGCTCGCTAATGCCGCCGCACAGGCCATTATTCGCAAACCGGGAATCGCATACAATCCACTATTCATCTACGGGACCACCGGGCTTGGGAAGACGCACCTTATTCAGGCGGTAGGAAACCACTTTCGCGCGAACGAACCTTCACGAAAAGTGTATTACGTGACTTCTGAACGTTTTTCGATGGACTACGTCTCTGCTTTGCAAGGCGGTGGGGAGAAGGTCCAGCACTTTAAGGAAAAGTATCGTCAATACGACTTACTTATAATGGACGACGTACAGTTTCTAGCCAACCGCGACAAAATAAAAGAGGAATTTTTTCATCTCTTCAATTTTCTGCACGACAATAACAAGCAACTGGTTTTTTCCTCTGACCAACATCCTAACGTGATACAAGGTCTCGAGGACAGGCTAAAAAGTCGGCTTAACGCCGGAATGGTGGTGTCGGTTACACCGCCGGATCACCAATCGCGGCTTGCAATAGTTAGACAAAAGGCATCCGTACATAATGTCGCGTTTCCGGACGACGTTCTTGATTATTTAGCAACTACCATAGAGGGTAATGTTCGCGAACTGGAGGGAGCGCTTAATGCGCTTTTGATCCAAACAGAAATGCGCGGGGAGGCTCTCACTCTGCCGGAGGCGAAGATACTTTTGCGCGGTTCCGGCGCCGGGCAAAAAAAGGTTATCTCCGTGCAAGAGGTGGTAAAGACCGTATCGAGTTTTTATGGGGTTGAAGAAGGAAGTATCTATGAAAAAACGCGACGTAAAGAGGTTGTTCGTCCTAGGCAGGTAATAATGTATATTCTACGGGAAGATTTCCGTATATCTTTTCCAACAATCGGGGAAAAACTTGGTGGTCGGGACCACACAACCGTTATCCACTCCTGCGATAAAATAAGGAATGATTTACAGGTGGATAGCGTGTTGAGTAATGAGTTACACCAGATCAGAATGACACTAAAGTGAAAATTTATACACAGAGGTGTTGATATTGTGATGAGAAAAATATAAAGCCAAATAAACGATTAATCTTCTTTTCCACAATCCACAGCGCTAATAATAATAAATCCTTTTATAAAGACATGAAATTCGAATGTAAGACCGCCGAACTTTTTTCCACAGTTTCCACTACGGCGCGTTTTTCCGAGCGGCGTGCGAGTCTTCCGGTATTGGGTAGTATTCTTATTACGGCGGAAGGCGACAGACTTCTTGTGCGCGCGACCAATCTTGAATGTGGTGTGGAAATCACGATTCCGGCGAAGATACAGTCCGAGGGAATCGTCGCCATACCCGCGTTGGTATTCGCAGGATTTCTCGGAAACGCGCGCGGTAATAGTATAACAGCTTTACTCTCCGGCGAACTTTTTAAAATACAATCATTATCGGCGTCCGCCTCGATAAAAACAATTCCACATGAGGATTTTCCGCTTCTTCCGCGTGTTTCCGCGGAAAAATCCTTTTCTATCAAATGTTCGGATTTATCCCGCGTCATACGGGCTGTTTCATACTGTGCATCACTTTCGGCGGTCAAACCAGAACTTCAAAGTATCATGTTTTACGCCGATGCCGGAAAATTTTTTGCGGTCGCAACCGACTCTTTCAGACTTGCGGAAAAGTCTGTTCCGCTTAATTCCGGCGGCAGTGTGCCGCAGCTCCTTGTTCCGGTCCGTAGCGCGTCTGAGATTATGCGCATACTAGAATCACAGGTTGGAAACGTGGAAATTTATTACAACGAAAATCAACTATCGTTCCAAACTGACCGGATCTATTACACGGGCAGACTTCTTGACGGAACATTTCCGAACTATAAGCAGATAATTCCAAAATCATTTTCTACTGAATCACTTGTATTGCTGGACGACTTTGGAATCGCGCTCAAATCTCTTTCTGTTTTTTCTGATAAATTCGCGCAAGTGTCTCTCTCCATTGATCCGTCGAAAAAAACGATTTCACTCACATCACGTAATCCCGACGTCGGAGAACAGACATCAACCATAAAAACAACAGCAAAAGGCGATGCTGTAACTATATCTTTTAACAGCCGTTATTTGTCGGACGGTCTTCAGTCTATTTTGGGGGAGAGTGTCCGCCTGAATTCCAACGGGCCGGGAAAGCCCATGTTAATTAAGGACGCCTCCGACGACTCATTCCTCTACATCGCAATGCCGATGAACCGGTAGACATGAGATTTTCTTTTTGGTGGATTTTGGGGCTCGTGGGTGCGATAGCGGCACTGCATTTTTGGGGCATCCATTCCGGTGTTTACGAGAGGCAACTTGAAAACGGGTTTGTGTGGTTTGACAACGCACTACACATTCTCGTTGGTATTGTATTTGGACTCACGTGGGTGTGGTTTACGGGGTTCAAGCTTTACTCTACGTCGCTCGGCGAAGCATCGCTCGACATACTCTCCGATCTCGCCGGTGCCGCACTACTGCTCTCCGTAGTTTTTAGAGAATTTCGTAATAGAATGGCGTAGTTTGTTGTTGCACAGGCGGCTGTCCTGGTTGTGGCTGTTGCGGTGGTATCTGTGTTCCAGCCGATGCCGGCTGGAGCTCCTGTGGCGGAGGCGCAAACACGGCCGAACCTGCCCATGCACGCACAGGTGTCTCCCAAAAGGTGTATTGCGGGTCGTTTGCCGGATTTATGGGCGGCACCCCGGTCGGATCTTTTTTGTCCACCCAGTACAAAATTTCATGCACCAGACCGTCTCCTCCCGGCACTTGCCATTCCCCGCGCAGTGCAGGCTTTTGCGCGGACTGCCTATCCGAGCGGCTAAAATACTCGGCGGGGTATATAGAAAGTGCATATTGCATCACCTCGGCCCATATGGGGCCGACGACAAGTCCCGAGACGCGCCCTTTCTGCATCGGTGAATTATCGTTGTTTCCAGCCCATATACCCATCACAACATTTGGTGTATATCCAATAGTCCATGCATCGCGGTAATTGTCGGTGGTGCCTGTCTTTAGTGCCACATCATGTCCTGGGAAGGAGAGTACGGCATTTACCCCCAAAGGCTCGCGCGCCTGCGTGTCGGAGAGTATGTCATTTATCTGCTGGGCTATTTCCGGTTCGAGCACCTGGGTGCCAACGGGGCTTGAATTGTCCTCTATTATTCTTCCAGCCGCGTCCTCGATGCGCAGAATTGCCGTCGGATCATACCGCACCCCGTTTTGGGCGAACACGCCGTATGCGCTTGTCATATCGAGCAGGGTCACTTCGCCGCCGCCCAGGACCAATGTCAGTCCGTATCGTGCCGGATCGGCGAGAGTCGTTATACCCATCGACTTTGCGAGGGTAATGGAATCGCGCAGCCCGGCCAGATACAAAACTTTAACCGCGGGGATGTTTATGGACTGTGCGAGCGCATTGCGCAGTGAAATCGGCCCGCGGAACTTGTTGTCGTAGTTGTCCGGGCTGTAACAGTCGCCGTCGCTGGTCTGATTATAAGGAGAGCAGGCAGTCGAAAACTGCGTCTTAAGGTCAAAAACGACGGTGTCTGGCGTATACCCTTTACGGAACGCCTCGGCATACACGAAGGGTTTAAAAGCCGAACCAGGCTGCCGCCCGGGTTTCGTTGCCGCCGCGTTGTACGCGCCGGGTATTTCCGTATCGAAATAATTACGCGAACCGACCATTGCCAAAATTCCGCCGGTCTTTGGGTCTATTGCCACGAGCGCGGCGTTGGAAGCTTTAAACTTCTCGTCGTTGCGCATAGCACCATCGTAAATGGCCTGCTCCGCCTTGCCTTGCAGGTCGGCGTCAAGCGTCGTCAAAACGCGCCAGCCGCCGCGCTCTAGAGCGTCCTCGCCGTACTTGTCTTCCAGATACTGCCGCACGTAAAATACAAAATGCGGCGCTTGTATACTTCTGTCTTTCGGAGGGACAAAAGCGACTGCCGCCGCCCTTGCCTCGTCGAGCTCCTCTTTGGTTATGTAACCGTGCTCGTACATCTTGTCCAGCACAAGATTCTTGCGGACATCGAGCTGTTCATTGCGGCCGCTCTCGCCCGCGCGGTACGGGCTAAGCCTTGTCGGGGCGGGCAGTACTGCGGCAAGGTAAGCCGCCTCGGGCAAAGTAACGTCGCTGGCATGCTTGCCGAAGAAAGCCATTGATGCCTCTTCGACTCCGTAGAGCTCCCCCCCGTACGGCACTTGATTTAAATAAAGCTCCAGTATTTGGTCTTTGGAGAACTGCCTTTCCATCTTGAGCGCCAGCACCCACTCCTTCAGTTTGCGCGATATCGTCTTGTCTCTCGTAAGGACCGTAAGCTTGACTACCTGCTGGGTTATAGTCGAACCGCCCTGCCCCAAAAGGTCCCCGCCGACAAGATTCATCACCGCGGCGCGCGCAATGGCTTTGGGCTTGATGCCGTTGTGCGTATAAAACTCCGGGTCCTCAATGGCGAGCACGGCGTGCTCCGCGTTGGGGGAAATTGCGGAGAGCGGTATCAGCGTGCGCTGCATGTTGCCGTGCAGGTCGTAGAGAAGGACGCTGCCGGTGCGGTCGTATATTTTTACGGATTGCTCCACGACGCGGCTCTCGAGCGAAGAGAGATCGGGTATATCAAGCGTCGCAGCCCAAAGCACGGTAACGCCGCCGAGGAAAAGCGCCCCCGCTCCGCCCCAAAGCAAAAACAATTTTCCGTGCTCGCGCGCGTAGGAGACGGAAAAATTAAAGTGCCGGTCAGCAATTTTAAACACAGGTTCAAAGTATCGGAGAATGCGTGAGACAAAACGTCGCATTGGTGTAGTATAGCAATATGTCTATTTTCTCGCGCCGGGCGGAAATAGTAACTGACGAAAATAAAATAGACGAGCTTCTCTCGCGCGGTGTTGCGGAAGCGATCGTCAGGAACGATTTGCGCAGGAAACTGCTTTCTGGCAAGCGCCTGCGCGTCAAGCTTGGGATCGATCCGACATCGCCAGACCTACACATCGGCCGCTCCATACCACTGTTAAAACTTCGCGATTTCCAAACGCTCGGGCACAAGGTGGTGCTTATAGTCGGTGACTTCACTGCAGTTATCGGAGACACTTCCGACAAGGATGCCGAGCGCCCGATGCTCGCCAGAGAGGACATAGAAAAGAACAAGAAAACTTATTACGACCAGATAGGAAAACTTATTGACCTCTCGCTCGCTGAATTCCGATACAACAGCGAGTGGCTTGCGCCGCTGACCTATCGCGAGATAGGCGAGCACGCGGATCTTTTTTCAGTCGCGGATTTTATCTCCCGCGACAATATCGCCAGCCGGCTCAAGGCGGGCAAACGCGTTTCCCTGCGCGAGGTCCTTTACCCGCTGATGCAGGGATACGACAGCGTGGCAATCAAGGCAGACGTTGAGCTCGGCGGTACGGACCAGAAATTCAATCTGCTTGCCGGCCGCACTCTGCAGGAAAAATATGGGCAAGAGCCTCAAAATATAGTAATGAATCCGCTCGTAGAAGGACTCGATGGCCGCAAAATGAGCTCGAGCTGGGGCAACGTTATACCGCTCACCGCGTCCCCGAGCGATATGTACGGCAAAGTAATGAGCATGGCAGACGCGCAGGTGCGGACTTATTTTGAGCTTTGTACGCGCGTGCCGACTGGAGAAATTGAACGGATAATGGAGATGCATCCAAAAGAATCGAAAATGTCTCTAGCTAAGGAAATCGTAGAGATGTACCACGGCAAAGACGCCGCAGAAAAAGCGCAGAGCGGATTCATGCAGCCCGGCGATGCTCCAGAGTATAAATTTCTGCGCGGCGGGAAAATTCGTGACATCGCGGACACGGTGGGGATTTCGGTGAGCGAGCTACGCCGTCTTGTAAGCGCCGGCGCAATAGAAGTTGTTGGAGGTGAAAAAATAGAAAATATCGATGCAGGACTGAAAGACTGCACTCTCAAAATAGGCAAGCATCGATTTTTGAAAATAACGTTCGAGTAAAAACCCCGCCGCGGCGGGGTTTTTACTCATATCTCCTCCTCGTCCACTCCTTCTTCCTCCTCTTCGTCCCCGTCCTCACCGGTCTCGATATCGGTATCCTCGGGCTCGCCCTGCATAAACTCCTCAGCGAACTCGTCGTACATGGTTCCCATAAGTTACGTGGTAATTTTACGATCCTACTCGATACCCCCGTGTTGTATCAAATTAACGCAAGCTGGCAAGGCAAGTAATCCCCACAGCTATGGCATCCATCTCGTCGTCAAGCCGACGCCTGTCGGTTTTTAAATTCAGCAAGCGCAAAACCATTGAGGAAACCGCGCGCTTGTCGCTCTTGCCGTAACCGGTTATGGCGACCTTCACTGCCGCCGGAGCGAACTGAAGCACTGCTATGCCTTTCCCGGCGGCCACATAGGCGAGCATCCCGCGCACCTCGGCCACCTGCATCGCGGTCTTGGCATTCTTCTCAAAAAAAATCTGTTCGAGCGCCACCGCGTCGGGATGCCATTTTTTTATCAACCGCTCCGCCTCTTTGCCGAGCTGTGCCAGCCGCTCGTAAAATTCTAATTTTGACGAGGTCCGAATGCAATCGGAAAATAACAACAAATCTTTTTCCAAAACCGCCACGCCCAACCGCTCGTACCCGGGATCAAAAGCCAGTACTCTCATTCTGCATTGGTGTAAATTTCGTTGACATCGTCATGTTCTTCAAGTGTGTCGGTAAGGTCCGCGAGTTTTTGCATATCCTCGCCTGAAAGCTCGAGAGGAGAGAGCGGTTCGAGTTTGCCCTCGGGGTTTTTTTGAAAAGCCCAGAGCGCCGCACCGGGATTTGCCAAAGTACTGCCGTATTCGCCTAGGATATGCTTTATCTCTTGGCTGGTCCGGTTGCGATTGTCTGTGTAACCCTCGATAACAAGGGCGACGCCGCCGGGACCGTATGCCTCGTAAGTTACTGGTTCGAGCTCGCCGCTCTGGGACGCTTTTTCTATGGCGCGGTCGATGTTTTCCGAGGGCATGTTCGCCGCACGCGCTTTGTCAACGGCGGCGCGTAAATTCGGCGCCGAGCGGTCGCCTTTTGCCTTGCGCGCCTCGACGGCGATAAAGCGCACTAGTTTGGAGAAAAGCGCCGACTTTTTTGCGTCACTAGTCCCCTTTTTATGCTTGAGTTTCGCCCACTTGCTGTGCCCGGCCATTCAACTAATTTACAACAAACGGCTGACAACTTACAATAGCCGCTGATTTAAGTCGGCGGGGGGTTCTTTGCCGAGATGTTTGTAAGCGGCCGCGGTGGCGACGCGGCCGCGCGGGGTGCGCTCGATGAGTCCGAGCTGCAGAAGAAAAGGTTCGTGCACCTCGCTTATGGTCGCCGGTTCCTCTGCAAGCGCGGCCGCGAGCGCATTAACGCCCGCCGGCCCGCCCTGAAACCGCTCTATAAGGGCCGCGAGCAGTTTGCGGTCTAGCGGAGTAAGTCCGAGCACGTCCACCTCGAGCATAAAAAGAGCCTCTCCAACGGTTTTACCCGAGAGGGGAGAGCGCTTCAACTGCGCGTAATCGCGCGCGCGCTTCAGCAGATAATTCGCCGTGCGCGGCGTGGCGCGCGAGCGGCGCGCTATTTCCGTTATTCCGTCCGCATCGATCTTGACTTCAAGTATTTTCGCCGAGCGCTTGATTATCCGGGCTATCTCATCCTCGGAATAGAATTCAAGCCGGAAGGACCCGCCGCTAAAGCGGCTACGCAGAGGCGCGGAGAGGTCGGCGACGCGCGTCGTCGCGGCCACAAGGGTAAAGGGAGGCAGCGGTAGCTCTATGGTGCGAGCGGAGGGTCCCTTGCCGATTATTATGTTGAGCACTCCACTCTCCATCGCGGGATAAAGGACTTCCTCTATGGCGCGCGGGAGCCGGTGTATCTCGTCGATGAAAAGAACGTCTCCTTGTCCCAGGTTGGTGAGCAGCGCGGCAAGGTCCCCGACGCGCTCGACGGCGGGGCCGGAGGTCGCTCGCATGGCGCCGCCAAGCTCGCGGGCTATCAAGTGCGCGAGCGTGGTTTTGCCGAGCCCTGGAGGTCCGTAAAAAAGCACATGCTCGGGCGGAGCCCCCCGCTCTTTGGCGGCGGATATCAGGATATGAAGGTTGTTTTTTATGGGTTCCTGCCCGACATACTCCTCCCACTGCGCGGGGCGAAGCGTTTGGTCCAAAAAAACCTCGCTAGTCTGGTCCTTATTGGCAGTGTTTGACATTGAAACGATACTATGCTATACTAACAATTAGTCGGGCTCATGCATCTCTAAGCAACATTTCGGATTGACAGCAAGGACGCTCCGGCGGCTAGCTTTACGTTTTTTTGCGGGAGTTATCCTCAGCCGTATTTTCCGCTTTTCACTTGTTTGAAACTGCTGTTGCTTAGAGGTGCTTTGGCCTGACTTGCCGCCGGCAAGTCAAAATACTGCTCAAACAGTATCAAGGTCCACCACCCTCCGCAACTCTTCGAGCGAACTCACTCCGCGAAGTATCTTTATCACGCCGTCCTGCGGCATGGTAGGGATGCCTTGCGGGAGCGCCGCGCGCGCTATTTCGCGTTCGGAGGGTTTCGTTCGCAAAATTTCTTCTATAGCGCTGTCCATAAAGACAGCCTCGAAGATGCCGATGCGCCCCTTGTAGCCGCGGCCGCTGCACTCCGGACACCCTTGCGGCGCGGCTTCCCAGACCTTGTCCGTTTCCGCGGGCACCAGAGACTTGTCAGTTATCGCGGCCAAGTGTTTTTGTATCAGCCGTTGTTCGTCATCGGTTGCCGGCCGTTTAATCCTGCACGCGGTACAAAGCTTGCGCACCAGCCTCTGGGCCATCGCGACATTTACCGAAGAGCTCAAAACTTTTTCATCCACTCCAAGGTCAATGAGGCGGGGAAAAGAGCCCGCCGCGTTGTTGGTGTGCAGTGTAGAGAAGACAAGGTGCCCCGTCAAAGCGGCGTTTATTGCCGTCTCGGCGACCTCCGAGTCTCGGATCTCGCCGACCATAATTATGTCCGGATCCTGCCTAAGGGCGCTGCGCAGTCCGGAGGCGAAGGTATATGTTTTTTTGTCCACCTGCGTCTGCACAAGCCCCTGCAGGTGATACTCTATGGGGTCTTCGATAGTGATTATTTTCGTGCCGGTGGAGTTTACCTTGCGCAAAAATGCGTAGAGAGTCGTCGTCTTGCCCGAGCCGGTGGGGCCGGTCGTCAATATCATGCCGTTCGGCTTCGCTATTTCTTTTTCTATCCTAAGACGCAATTTTTCCTCGAGCCCCAACTCCTCGAGCGGCACTCCTATGCTCTTGGGGTTTAAGATGCGCAGGACCAATGTCTCGGCGTAGTTGCCGGGTAGAACACTGGTGCGCAGCTCCATCTCGTCGCCTTTTATTTTTATCGAAAACCTCCCGTCCTGCGCCTCGCTGGTGACATTGAGCTTGAGGCCGGAGAGCAGTTTGAGCCGCGAGAGGAGAAGCTTGTAAGTTTCGTGGTCGAAGGTAAGAACATCCACCAAGACGCCGTCGAGCCTATAGCGCAGCCGCACCTTATCCTCCTCCGGCTCGAAGTGTATGTCCGAGGCGCTGGTCGAAAGCCCGCCGGCCAGAATAACTTCGAGAATGCGTGTTATGCGATATGCACGCTTAAGTTCTATCGCCTCGTTTATGAGCTTGCCGATATCCTCGAGGCCGTGCACTTTGGCCAGCAGACTTTCGAGCTCCTCGCTCGAGAGTTCGAAGACGCCCGCGGTAGACTGCGTGGCATAGGAAAGCTCGGCATAGTGCGCGAATGCCCTCTTCAAACTCTCTTGCGAGGTCATGTAAAGCGCTACCTCGAAGCCGCGGTCCCGCAGCTTTTTTGCGAGGAGTTTTACTTTCGGATTCTCCGGCGCCCGCGCCGCCAGCGAAATGCGCTTTCCTATTTTGCCGAACACCGCCGCCTCGGCGTCGCGGGCCTCCGCCTCGGGTATAAGCCGCAGGGCATCGGTATTGACCGCCACGAGCGAGAGGTCCGCGTACTCGACCCCGTATTTTTGTGAGAGCATCTGCGCGAGCTCTTCCTCCTCGCGCCGCTTGAGGAATTCGATATGTTTTTGCTGTTCCTGATCGTTAAAAACTGGCATTTACTTATATTGTACATCGGGTTTTGGTAGAGTTATGCCATGAGAGTTCGACGGCAAGAGCTTCCGGAGTTCGTAGGCAATGTCATGTCCATGCTCGCCATACGGCCGCGGAAGAACGTCGCGACGGTGATAGGTCTGCACGGAGAACTTGGCGCTGGGAAGACCACCTTCGTGCAGGAGGTTGCAAAAAAGCTCGGCGTCGGGGAAAAGGTGCAAAGCCCGACGTACGTGCTAATAAAAAAGTATCAAATTCCGACCCAAGGCGACGCCTTAGCACCAAGACTCTCTAAGGCGTCGCCTTTTTCTGAATTAGTGCACATAGACGCATACCGCCTTAATTCCGCAGGAGAGTTTGCAGCATTGAGGATTGGTGAAATTTTTGGGGATTCCGCAAACCTGATCTTTATCGAATGGCCCGAACGCGTTTCGGCGGCCTTGCCCGCGCCCGACCTCGTAATCAAATTTTCCTCGGAAGGTGCGGGCGAAAGCGAGCGTTTTATCGAGATAGAAAAGTAGTACTATAGCTGGGATGAGCGGGAAGAAGCGGTTGGTAGTGCTTGATACCCATGCGATATTGCATCGGGCGTATCACGCCCTGCCCGACTTTTCCTCGAGCCGCGGCGAGCCCACGGGCGCGCTCTACGGGCTTGTCTCCATGCTCGTCAAAATAATCAACGACCTTAAGCCTGACTACATCGCCGCGGCATACGACCTGCCTGGAAAAACGTACCGGCACGCCGCGTACGAAAAGTACAAGGCCACGCGCGCGAAGACGAAGGATGATCTCGCGGTGCAGATAAACCGCGCGCGCGACGTCCTCCGAGCGTTCGGGATACCTCTGTACGAGAGGGAGGGCTTCGAGGCCGACGATGTCATTGGCACGCTTGTCGAGAAGGTAAAAAATCAGAAAGACCTGGAAGTTATAATCGCCTCCGGTGACATGGACACCCTGCAGCTGGTCAGCGGCGAGCGCGTGCGCGTTTTTACGTTCAAAAAAGGGCTCTCCGAAACAGCCCTCTACGACGAAAAAGCGGTCAAGACGCGCTACGGCTTCGGGCCCTCGTGCCTTCCGGATTACAAAGGTCTGCGCGGCGACCCTTCCGACAATATTCCGGGCGTCAGGGGCATCGGGGAGAAGACTGCCGCTGTTTTGATAGCGCATTTCGGCTCCATAGAAAAGCTCTATGCCGCGCTCAAGAAGGAGCCGAAAAAAGTGCAGGCGCTCGGCGTCAGAGCCGGGGCGGTTCAGAAGTTGAATGAGCAGGAAGAGGAGGCTAAATTCTCGAAGCTTTTGTGCGAGATACGGCGGGACGTGCCGATGGAATTTGCTCTGCCGGAAAAGAGCTGGCGCGAGAGCATGGACATGAACGCGGCGCTAGGCATAATTTCGGAATTGGAATTCAGGTCGCTAATACCGCGAGTCCGGGAAGTCTTTTCGGTTACGGTAAAACCAACCGTCAGTTTTGCGAAGCCCGATTTGGAAAAGGCGGCGCTTGCAGTCTGGGTATTGGATTCCAATATAACGCAACCGGAGATGGAGGATGTCTTGCGGGTCGGGAGGAGCAATGACTTCGACAAAGCGTTCGCGAACATCAGGCAAGAAATAAAAGAGCGGCAGCTTGACCTGGTGTACGAAAATATAGAGCTCCCGCTCATGCCGGTTTTGCGGCGCATGGAGGAGCGCGGCGTGCTCATAGACAAGACGTTCCTTAGAAAACTCTCCGGCGATTACACTGGGGAGCTCAAAAAAATCGCGGCGAAGATTTATGAGGCTGCGGGGGGCAAATTCAACATCAACTCCCCGAAACAGCTTGGCGAAGTATTGTTCGACAAGCTCGGCCTCTCCGTAAAAAACCAAAAAAAGACCGCGGGCGGGTCGCTCTCGACCCGCGAGAGCGAGCTCCACAAGCTGCGCGCCTTGCATCCGGTCATTGACGACGTATTGGCGCACCGCGAGCTTTCAAAACTCCTATCGACCTATATCAACGCCATCCCCGCCCTGCTCGACAAGAAAGACCGCCTGCACACGCATTTTGTGCAGACAGGAACGACGACAGGGCGCCTCTCCTCGCAAGAGCCCAACCTGCAGAACATCCCTATAAAGTCCGATCTGGGGCGCGCCATACGCCACGCCTTCGTTGCGGACAAAGGGATGAGCTTGGTCTCGTTCGACTACAGCCAGATAGAGCTGCGCATCGCGGCGTTTCTCTCGGGCGACGAGGCGTTATCGGACATATTTAAAAAGGGTCGCGACGTACATGCGGAGGTTGCCGCGCGCGTCTTCGGGGTCGCTGGCGGGGAAGTTACCTACGAGCAGCGCCGCGCCGCCAAAGTCATCAACTTCGGCATTCTCTACGGCATGGGTGTCGTCTCGCTCCAGCAGTCGCTCGGCACGTCTCGCAGGGAGGCGCAGGAATTTTATGACCAGTACTTTTCAGCCTTTCCGCGGCTTGCGGAGTATCTGGAGGAGGTAAAGGCCGACGCGGCGCGGCGCGGCTATACGCAGACGCACTTCGGACGGCGACGCTACTTCGAGGGCATAAAATCATCAATCCCTTACGTACGTGCCGCCGCCGAGCGCATGGCACTCAATGCTCCCATACAAGGCACGCAGGCCGACATAGTCAAACTCGCGATGATAGATATAGACAAATTTTTGGCGCAAGGGACGAAGGGCCTGCCTGCCGGCAGGCAGGGACATCTCTTGCTCCAAGTGCACGACGAGCTTTTGTTCGAGATAAGCGAGGAAGAGGTCGGGGAATGCGCGCCGGTGATAAAGAAAATGATGGAAGGCGTCCTTCCGGAAAAAGAAAGGAGGGGAATACCGTTTACCGCGGAGGGCAAGATTGGGAAGAATTGGGGGGAAATGAAAAATATCTAGGTGCAAAGAATATGATCTCGGTATTAGTCGGAAAACGGGCGAAAAAAGCGGATGAGCTGAAGTGGGAGGAAATGACCTCCGAAGAGGTCCTTACGCTAGCATCGACGCCGGCTCTGTTTGGAGGAGCGCGGACATTCGTCTTGTCCGGTGTTTTTTATGGTGAGCGCGGCGAGGAATTTTTGGGGCTTGCGAAGGCGCTCGGGGAGTCGCCACACGCGTTCGTTTTTGAGGAGGAGAAGTTGTTCAAGAGCGAGCGCGATGCGCTCGCGCGCGCCGGAGCGAAAATCGAGGAGGCAAAACCAGAAAAGAAGGAGTACAAGTTCGATCCATTCAACCTGTCCGCGGCGCTCGCCGCGCGCGACAAGAAGGGACTGTGGCTCGGGTTGTATCAGGCCCTGCGCGCGGGGGAAAAACCAGAGGCCGTAGCCGGACTTCTCGCATGGAAGGCGCGGTCAATTGGCGACAAAAAGTTGTCGCGCGAGCTCACTTTCCTTTATCACGACTCCCACCGCGGCGCGGGGGACCTGGAGCTCCTTCTTGAGCGATTCGCTTTAAAATTGTAGAATATTTTCAATCCGCCCGTAGCTCAATCCGGTAGAGCAGTTGCCTTTTAAGCAATTGGTTGAAGGTTCAAATCCTTCCGGGCGGACAAATGGAAAAGCCCGTCCTGTACCGGCCGGTACAGGACGGGCTTTTCGAAACCCGAAAGAAACTTATTTGACCGCGGCGAGGACCGTTGCGGCGGCGCTGTAGGAAGCTGCGAGCTTGTCGTTGGAGGCCTTGTACTCCGCTTTGGTTTTTGCCGTCGAGCCGAGAGAGGTCGCGTCGGAAGCCTTGATGCCTATTTCCTTCCACGAGGCCGTGAGCGAGACATTGTTCTTCATCGCCACGCGCGCTTCTGTCCTGCGAGAGAATTCCCGTAAAGAGCTTGCGGTCTGCTGGATGCGATCTGCGACTCCGGTCATCTTGAGCGCAAAGGCCGCGTCGGCCAGTGCAATGTCAGCGACGTTTAATTTTATCTGCGCGTCTACCGCCGCGAGGTCCTGCGCGAGCGACTCGCTCGTTACATTCTCGGCCGGAGGCGCGATAACGGCCGGAGCATTAGTGCCGAGTGCGGCGCTTTGCGAGAGGCCGGGTATTGAGTTAAAAAGCCCGCTCCACCACGCGAGCGCGGCAAGCATTATCACGATCACTATAATCCACAATGCTGTTTGAGACATGAAAATGAATATTGATAAGTTAATAAACCACTTCTTTTATGAGTATATCACCTTATAGATGTAGGTCGTAGGCAAGCGCGCCCGCGCCAGAGAGAAGCAGAGAGAAAAGTATGGCAATTGCGAGTAATCGAGTACCCGTTGAAAGCGTTACTAACGCCCTATATTTCGTCGGGACGAAAAAGCTTGCTATCCAAAACACTAGCGCGAAAAGCGCTGCCCATTGCGTGTAGTACCCGATCAAAAACATACCGCCGAGAATTGCATTTGCGGCGATGTTTGCCCAACCGATGTATAACTTAGTCTCGGCGCCGCTATTTTTCCAGGTCGCATATGCAACGTAAAACGACAACAGACCAACGGCCAGACGCAGCATCGTCGGCGCAAAGAATGAATAAACTAAAAGTTCCGGAAATGGATTCAACATATTATTGTTCGGGCGCCCACGGCGCGGGTTGTCCTATCTCCGGACCATACGACTCGCCGGTGCCCACAGGAGGCGGTGGCTGAATAAATATGCCGCGCAGGCTGGCACGTTTGGGGCCGTCGTTGTAGTACCACAGAAGAGCTAAAACAATGATAATGCCAGCGACAAACCAGACGTTTTGAAAGTCGCTTCCGCCCTCTTTTTCTTCTGCCATACTCTCATTAAACCACAGATCTCAAATTCCAAAATCCAAACTGTTTGTAATTTGCTATTTGTTATTTGGAGTTTTCGTAGCCGAGTTTTTGGAGTTCTTCCTCGGCTACGGCGGCGTCGCACCACGGCTCTTTTTTACCGCGCGGCCCCATTATGTAGGGGTCGGTGCCCTTGCCGGTGATCAGAACGGTGACACTCTGATCACCTTGAGCCTGCCGAAGGGTTTGTGCTTCCTTAAGCGCCTCGCGTATTGCTTGTCGCCTATCAAGCACCACTCTCGGCGTCTTGCGCGAAAACCCGCCGGCGATCTCTTCCATTATCTTTTTCGGGTCCTCGTCGTACGGATCCTCGTTGGTCAATATCGCGGTATCGCAAAATCTCTCTGCAACCTTGCCCATTTCCGGACGTTTCCATTTGTCTCGTCCGCCGCCGGTCGAGCCCAAGACGCAAATCAATTTTCTAGAGGTGACACCTCTAGGTTCTAGAGGCGTCGCCTCCGCGGGTTTATATGTTTCATAAAGAGCCTTGAGCGAGTCGGGCGTATGGGCATAATCAACCACGACGTGGAACGGCTGTCCGTGCTCTATGCGCTGCGCGCGGCCGGGTATAGGAGCGATATGCTCGAGTGCTTTCTTGCTTACGGAAGCCTCGATGCCGAGCGTCTCTACAAGCGCGAGTGCGGCGAGGCAGTTCTTCAAATTGAACAGTCCGGGGAGAGGCACGGAAAAAAGCTCTCCTCTCTTCCAGACAAAACGCAGACTTTTTTCGTCGGCTTGGTACGGTTCCGCGTCGCGAAGAGAAAATGGAATTCTTTTTTCCGCCTCCGCCTCCAAGAATCTGCCTCCGTACTCATCGTCGGCGTTCGCCACGATAATTCGCGGGCGCTTCCGCGAGAGAGCGAGGTGCCTTGCGAGCGACAGCTTAGCCAGCGCATACTGCTCTAGCCCGCCGTGCGACTCTAAATGCTCGGGCGCCAAGTTAAGAAATACGAGCGCGTCCAAAGCGATTCCCTTGTGCCTGTACTGCGCCGCGCCCTCGGAAGTCATTTCGATGACGGCATGGGTGCATCCGGCATTCGCCGCCTTGCGCAAAAATTTCTGCAGAAAAAACCGCCCAGGCGTCGTCATTTTGTAAAGATTGCATTCGCTCTCATCGCCAATGGCGAAGCGGATGGTTGAAACGACGGCCGTTTTATGCCCGACCGCGCGCAAAATGGCAGCCACCAGCTCGACCGTCGTCGACTTTCCCTTGGTGCCCGTGACAGCTATCACAAAAAGCTCTCGTGAAGGGAATCCGTACAGGAAGGCGCCGAGGTGTGCTAGCGTTAAATGATAAAAATCTAGCAGGGGCTTCGGGATGATTTTTTTCAGGAGTTCTTTCATGGCGCTTCACCCCATGCTTTTCAGAGCGGCCGCAAGGCGGTCGCGCGTTCCCGTTACTTTTTCCGGCACCTTCCCCAGAGCCTTTCGCGACTCGTCCGCGCGATAGCCAAGAGCCAGAAGTGCCTCGATGACCTCAAAATCTTCCGAAGACCTCGCTCCGAGCGCGGACGAAGCACCTCCAATTTCGGCAATAAGCTTGTCCCGCAATTCCACAACTACGCGCTCCGCGCTCTTTTTGCCTATGCCGAATACTTTGGTGAGCGCCGAGGAGTCGCCGTGCGCTATCGAGCGCTTGAGGGTTTTAACATCGGCGACGTTCAATATTCCGAGCGCGGTCTTGGGTCCCACGCCCGAGACGGCGAGAAGCTGTTTGAAAAACGCGTGCTCCTCTCTTGTGGGGAAACCGTATAGATCGATTGCATCCTCGCGCACGGCCGTGTGGATGAAATAAGAGACGGGGACGCCCTGCCTGGGGAGCGCGTGCAGGGGTGTGCGCACCAAGTACCCTACGCCACCGACTTCTACCACGGTCGCTCCCTCCAAAATCTCGCCCGCGACCCCCGCAAGCTTGCCGATCATATGCATATAGAGTACACTCCGCCCATGGCAATTACCAAGTCGGCTAAAAAAGCGCACCGGGCCTCATTGAACAAAAAGGAGTTTAACGACGTCCGCCGCGTGGCCGTGCGCGCCGCGCTCAAGGCTGTGCGAGGGGCGCAAAAGGGCGACCAGAAGACGCTAGCCGTGGCATACAAGGCAATAGACAAGGCGCAAAAGCGCGGGCTGATAAAAAAGAACACGGCCGCGCGCCGCAAGGCAAGCGTAGCCAAACTTCTTAGGGCGTAATTTTGGCGCTTCCACCAGGAATCGAACCTGGATCTCAAGCTTCGGAGGCTTGTGTTCTATCCGTTGAACTATGGAAGCTTTCGCTGGTGCTCCCGTGAGGAATCGAACCCCAATTACAACCTCCGCAAGGTTGCGTCCTATCCGTTAGACGACGGGAGCAGTTACTCAACCCCGTAAGGGAAGATATATAAATAGATATCACAACCCGAACAATTCCGCGAGATATTCTCCGATGTGCGCCTCCTGCTCCTCTTCTTTGGCGAAGCGGCGGGCATAAGCCCGCACGCTCCCAGCGCGCACAGCGCTTTCAAGCGGTATGACAAGCTGGGGGTGGAGAATGCCCCTGGTTGTTACAAGCAAGCGTCCCTGCAAGCCCTGCTCCTCGTTAAAGGGCTCTGCCCAAAACGAGTCGATGGTGTCCCAGCGGTAGAGAGTGCCGTCCAAAGAAAGTCCGCGCGGATCGAGCCGCACGACATGCTCGCGCGGGCCGCGTGCGGACAAAACGCCGATAGAGCCCGCCGCTATCGCGATTATGAGCGCAAATAGTACATTGCCCATGAATAGTGAGAGCCCCGCCCCCACAAGCGCGAGAAGCCCGAGTGCCCAATACCAGTCGTTGGAGCGCTCGCGATGCTCGTGCGTCGAAACGGTCCAAAACATCCCCTCCTCGGCCATTCTGTAAGTATACAACCGCGTGGCGGCGGTGTATTGTTTTTGTGCACGGAGGGTTGCGGCGAATGGTAAGCCACTAGTCTTGAAAACTAGGGCCCGCAAGGGCTTGCAGGTTCGAGTCCTGCACCCTCCGCCAGAAAGGAAATTGCAAATGCGAGCTGTCCGCCTCGCTTCGCTCGGCGGCTAATTCGTATTGGATTTTTGGCGAAAAAGAAGCGGATTTATCAAACAAAATATGGTTCGAGCCGATTTGTTTTAGAAATGTTGTCATTTCGGACTTATCCCCACTCTGTAACAATTTTGACGCGTGATTAAGGGATTTTACAAACTCACGAGCCGGTTCGAGCCAAGACACACTTCCGTTCTCGATTTCAGTTATTTCTTCGTTGCACTCGACCTTTCGCGAGAGCAATTTTTGCTTTTGCGCGGCGTATTCCTCGGTTGAAACTATTTCGTCGAGATATGCAGAAAGCAATTTGTCCAACTTTACGCCAATGTCAATTATTTCACTTTTGAGATTCTGCAAAATTTCTCGGCTGCTTGATTTTGTTTTCTGCTCGTCCTTGTCTAACTCGTGCAAAACTTTCTCGGTGTCTTGGTTCGATAAAGAAACTTTTTGAAGAAAACTTTTCACTTGTTCGGTGAGCATTTCCTCGCGGACATATTTTTGTGAACACATTTCGCGTTTCTTGGTACAACGATAATAGTTATGTCCTTTTTGCACTTCGGCGGTAATCACTTCGTACCAGTGAAGAGGGGCTCAGTGTCAACGAGGCCATCCGACGACTCAAAGAAGACGGGCTCAACGCCCTCCCGGAGGCAAAGGCCGACAGCCTTGTGGCCATTTTCCTGCGCCAATTCCGCAGCCCGCTCATCTACATCCTGCTGGCCGCGAGCGGCATCGTGTTCCTCATGCACGAATACATCGACGGCTCGATTATCCTTGCCGTACTCTTGTTCAACGCGATTGTTGGCACTATACAGGAAGGTAAGGCACAGAATACGCTCTTGGCGCTTAAGAAGTTTGTGGAGACGACTGCCACCGCACTGCGCGATGGGCAGGAACTGACTATACCGGACCGCGAGGTGGTGCGTGGCGATGTATTGGTTTTGCAGGAGGGCGAGAAGATCCCCGCCGACGCGCGTATTATTGCCACCAACAATCTCAAAGTTGACGAAGCGTCCCTTACCGGAGAGTCCGAGCCGGTAAGCAAAACTCCCGAAGCGATACAAAAAGATGCGCTGGACGCACCCGAGCAGCGCAACATGGTGTTTAAAGGCACGAATATCGTCGCGGGGAACGGCAGAGCCGTGGTTGTTGCGACCGGACAAAACACCGTCATCGGTAAAATCGCAGTACAGATATCCACCATCGACTCGGAGATTCCGCTCAAGGCGAACATCCGCCATCTCTCCCGCGCCATCATCATTGTTGTGGCGGTCATCAGCGCCTTTTTATTTATTCTAGGTCTTTTCAGAGGACAGGACATAGTCACTATTTTTACGACCGTTGTATCGCTCGCGGTGTCTATCATCCCCGAGGGTCTGCCCATCGTCATCACGCTGGTCTTGGCGACCGGCGTGTGGCGCATGTCCAAGCGCAACGCGCTTATAAAGAAGCTGCAGGCGGTGGAAGCCTTGGGGCAGGCCCGAGTCATCGCGGTAGACAAGACCGGCACCATTACTAAAAATGAGTTGGTGATCCGCGAGGTATATACCGACAGCAAGACATTTAAAATCGGCGGCGTGGGGTACGAACCGAAAGGATCTGTTGAACTTAACGGTAAGGTGGTCGATGCCCCCAACCATCCTGAACTTCTCTTTACGGGCAAAATGGCGGCGTTCTGCGCCAATGCACGAGTAACCTACTCGGAGGCCGAGGGCCGCTGGCGCGTGTCGGGCGACCCTACCGAAGCCGCTATACGCGTGTTTGGTGAGAAAGTAGGTTTTATGAAAGACGACCTCTTGCGCGAGTCGCCGTTTGTGGCGGAGTTACCGTTTGACTACAAGCTCAAATATCATGCCACGGTCTACAAAGTAGAAAGTAAGAATTTTCTCACGGTCGAAGGCGCTCCCGAAGCCGTACTCGCGCTCTGTACGCAAATCCGCCGCGACGGCGAGAACAAGCCAATGCGAAAGCAGGACAAGGAGGAGCTCGAGGCAGTCCTTACGCAGATGTCCGGGCGCGGATTGCGCGTAGTGGCCGGAGCGGTGCGCGAACAAGTGCCGTCCGCACTTACTCCGGATGCGGTGCGCGGCCTTACGTTCGTAAGTTTTTTTGGCATGCAGGATGCCCTGCGGCCCGAGGTGGCCGAAGCCATGGAGCGGGCTACCGCGGCAGGAATAAAGGTCGTCATGATTACCGGCGATCATAAGCTGACCGCTCGCGCGACAGCCAAAGACGCGGGTATCTGGAAGGAGGGCGACAAGGTGTACACGGGGACAGAAATTGACGAGATGTCCGACGCGGAGCTTGCGGCAAAACTCGAGGGAGTATCGGTCTTTGCGCGGGTAACGCCGGAGCACAAGCTCCGTATCGTCAACGCCTACAAGAAACGTGGCGAAATAATCGCCATGACCGGCGACGGGGTCAACGACGCACCGCCGCTGGTGGCTGCCGACCTCGGCGTTGCTATGGGCAAAATAGGTACGGAGGTTGCTAAAGAGGCGGCCGACATCATCCTTCTTGATGACAACTTCGGTAGCATTGTTTATGCAGTGGAGGAGGGCCGGAGTATTTACAAGACCATAAAGAAAGTTATTTTATATCTGTTCTCCACAAGTCTCGGAGAAGTATTCGTGATAACCGGCGCATTGTTGCTCGGATACCCCCTGCCCGTCCTCGCAGCACAGATTATTTGGCTCAACTTTGTTACCGACGGGTTTCTTGACGTTGCGCTCGCTATGGAACCGAAAGAGGAGGGACTTCTCTCCAGCGCGTTCAAGAAGCCCAATAAATATATTGTTGACGGGCTCATGGCGCGGCGCATGGTGCTTATGGCGCTCCCGATGGCGTTGGGCACCCTATTTCTCTTCCAAGGATACTTTGAAGCTGACTTGGCGAAAGCATGGACTGTTTCGCTCACGACGCTCGCGGTATTCCAATGGTTCAACGCATGGAACTGCCGCTCCGACAGCAAATCAATATTTCAGATGGATTTCTTCTCCAACAAATTCCTGCTCGGTGCTACGACGCTCGTGATATTTCTTCAGATACTCGCAGTGTATACGCCCTTCCTGCAAGGAATCCTGCGCACCGTGCCGCTCTCCCTCTCTGAATGGCTGATGATTATTTCGGTCGCGGCGTCAATAGTGGTGGTGGAAGAGGCGCGGAAATACCTGTATCGTAAAAAGCTCAGCCGTACGGCTGAGCGACCGGTCGAAGCATATGCTTCGTAATCTCTATGGAAAACACAACCCAGTATTTTACCCGCAAGGCGTATACGGCTACCCGTTCTTTTTTGCGGTATTGGAACGGGCCTAAGCGGACTGCCCCTATTCCCAAAGGGAACGGCTTGAAAGTCGCCTTCATTCATAACGATAAGAAAATCGCGACTGGAGCGCACCACATCAACGAGCTTATGAGCAACGCCCTTGCCGAGCGCGGTGCGCGGGTACGTAACTTCTTCCCTCGTCACCAGTTGACTGATACCCCGGTCCACCTAAAAGGTATCGCCAACATACTCTTTTTTCATTCGCTCCTCGAACACAAGGAGGAAATTCTTAAAAATCATATCATCCAAGGCACCACCTACACACCGCTCCCGTTCCTTTCATTCAATGTGCCGGTGGTGTGCCATTTTGGTTCTACCATTCGCGGCTACCTTGACGCCGTACCGGCAACACGCCGTCTTCCCAAGGAAGAGCAAGGTGTGTTCAAGGAATTGGCAAAGCTAGATATCATCCCTGAACTCGACCTTAAGACTTTCCGTCCCATGGAAGATGTCGCCGATATCGAAGCGGTCGCGGCCACTCGCGCAGCTGCATGTATCGTTACCTCGAAAAAGGTAAAAAACGAGCTTATGGAAATGCAGATACCAGAGGAGCGCATAACGGTCATACACAATGCCATTGAGGACTACTGGTTTGAGCCGCAACGCCCTACGGTAACTCAGCCGCCTCACTTGGTCTTTCTTGGCAGGCTCGGAGGCGATGTATTTACCCTCAAACTCAAAGGGTTCTCGCGTCTCGTAAACTTCTACCGCGCTTTTCCAAATACGCCAAAGACTACGGTCTGCATGACTACCAACCGCAAGCTCAAAGAGTGGCTGCACATAGCGTTCCCCAAGCACTACATGTATACCAACCTACGCAAAGACCTTATCCCGGGAGCCTTAGCACCACTCTACGGCAGTCTACTCTTTGTTTCTTCCCGCTACGAAGGGTTTTCTCTTAGTCTAGTGGAGGGTATGTCGCAGGGATTGGTGCCAATTGCATACTCGGTCGGCGTCGTGCCGGAAGTTATTAAGAACGGAGAAAACGGCTATATCGTTTCGACTATGGAAGAGGCCTGCGCCCGAGCGCGAGAGCTTCTGGCGGATGATCAGAAACGCCTTGTCATGGCAGAGGCAGCTAAGGCGAGCGCGAGTCAATTTAAGAGCTCCCATATTTCTAGCCAGCTCTTATCCTTGTACCAAAATCTTAGGAGAGATAGAAAGACCGCCGCGAACGGTACGGAAATTAAACCATCCGTTACTGCCGTATAAAATCCTTTAACAAAGAAAGGTATTTTTCTTGCAGTTCCTTCTCCACGAATTCGTGAGTCAGAGGGGTCAATCGCCCCCTCTCAGCAATGTCGGTACACGCATCAAAGTAAAAACCATCCGGCGTAGCGATGTGTGTGTGTCGGATTTGTCGGATTTCGGAAAAAGTAGCCCAGACCCGAAGGCTTCGGCAAAGCGCTCTCGGACGCGCTAGAATACCCTTATAGGGATCGGCTCACAGAGTTTGAATCCCGAGTGGCCAGCCTTACCATGAAATATCTAGGCATTGATTACGGCACGAAGAGGATAGGGATTGCGGTTTCCGACGAGGGTGGCCGCGTGGCTTTTCCGCTTGCGGCTGTCGAGTCCGGACGCTCGGCGCTCTCGGAAATTGCGGAGCTTGTTAAGAAAAACGGCGCAGAAAAAATAATAATTGGCGAGTCGCGCAACTTCAAGAACGAGCCGAATGCGGTGATGGAGGACATCGAGCGGTTTAAAAAAGATTTGGAGGAGCTCTCGCATTTGCCAATCGAATATGAGCGGGAGTTTTTTACCAGCGCTCAAGCCGCGCGTCAGTACGCGCCCGACGGATCGCGCAAAGAGAGCCCCTCGCAAGAAAAACTTGATGCCGCCGCCGCCGCTTTAATTTTACAAGGTTATCTTGATAGGCAAGGGAATGGGGAGTAGGTTGTAGGTAAATGATTACGATAGACGAATTTAAAAAATTGGAGATACGCATAGGCGAGATACTTTCCGCCGAGAAGGTTCCCGACACCGACAAGCTTTTACGGCTTGAGGTCAATTTTGGAGTCGAGCGGCGGCAGATAATCTCCGGCATCTCGGAATACTTTCCGGAACCGGGGGTATTGGTCGGAAAAAAAGTCGCGTTCGCCTACAATCTTGAACCGCGGGTCATACGCTCCCTCGAGAGCCAAGGGATGATTTTGGCTGTCGGCGGGGGAGAGGAGCCTTTTGCCTTGCTCGAAGCGCCGGGCGCCTCGCCCGGCGCAAGAGTGAAATAAATATGGTATCGTAGTGCGCAATTGCCCTCGTAAGCTAATGGACAAACTGTCGGGCTTCTATCCCGATCTTGGAGGTTCGAATCCTCCCGAGGGCGCATGCACCCTTAGCTCAGTTGGTAGAGCAGCGCATTTACACTGCGAAGGTCCCAGGTCCGAATCCTGGAGGGTGCACACTTCGAAGAGCTCAATGTAAACATGGAACCGAAAATCTTATACGAGGATAGCGAATTAATCGTCGTCGACAAGCCCTCTGGGTTGCAGGTGATCGAGGACAGGCACGCCGAGCGCGAAACCCTGACTGATTGGTTGCGCAAAAAATATCCGGAATTCCATATCGTGCACCGCATCGACAGGGAGACGAGCGGCGTCTTGGCGGTCGCGCGCACGCAAAATGCATTCGAGTTTTTAAAAAAACAATTCAAGAACAGGGAAGTGCAGAAAGTTTATCGCGCCTTTGTATACGGCAATCTTAAAGACGAGCGCGGCATAATAGACAAGCCCATAGGGTCTGCGCGCGGCGGCCTCGGGCCGCGTAGCGCGCGTACGCCGTACGGCACTGTCCGCGATGCGGTTACTATGTATAGGCTTATTAAAAACACGGAGGGCGCGGCGTATGTGGAGATTTTCCCAAAGACCGGCCGGACGCACCAAATACGCGTGCATTTTGCCGCGATTCAGCACCCTATTTTGTGCGACAAACTTTACGCGCCGGGCCGACCGATGCTCCTCGGGTTTAATCGGCTCGCCCTCCACGCGCTCTCGCTGCGCCTCAAACACCCAAACGGCAAGGGGATGTATTTCGAAGCCCAGCTCCCGCAGGATTTTTTAAGCGCTTCGCAAAAGTTCTTTGCTCCGGAGAGATAAACACGACCCCAACTCCTCCACAAAGAACTTTTGCTTCGCTTTATCGATTGTGTTAAACTGCGCCGGCATGAAATCCGCAGTCAAAATTTCGCCTGTTGATATGGATGCGCGCAGGAAGCTCGGCATTCGCGCAGGAAACACCGTGCGCGTATGGCAAAAGATAGAGGAGCTGAAGATAGGCAAGGCGGCCAACAAAAAAGAGGTCACTACCCGCAACGTGCGCAGACAGGCTTTCGAAGGTATGGTGCTTGCGGTCAAACACGGCACGGAAGCCGGAGCGACTTTTACCGTGCGGCGGGTCGCGAGCGGGGTGGGGGTTGAGAAAATATTTCCTCTCTATTCGCCGATAGTAGATTCCATAGAAATATTGCGCCGCGCGCGGGTGCGGCGCGCCAAACTTTACTTTATCCGCCGCAAAGCCGCGAGCGAGATTAAGCACGCCATGCGCCGGCAGATGCAGATCGGCAGTGCGGAAACTGCGGAAGAAAAATCTTCGGAGCCCGAGGCTCCACAAAAAGTAGAGATTGCGGTAGAATAATTTCGTTTCAATGCCCAGGTGGCGAAATTGGTAGACGTACTACCTTGAGGTGGTAGCGCCCGCAAGGGCATGGGAGTTCGAATCTCCCCCTGGGCACTTGGTAGTAGAATATTTGTATGGCGATCGTGGTGTAACGGTCAACACTGGAGCTTGTGGAGCTCTCAATCCGGGTTCGATTCCCGGCGATCGCCCATGAAGGAAACCAAACAGCGGTTGGAGCGCTCGGCGCTCGCGGTGACGCGCGCGGTGGGCTCGCCCGCGTCCATAATCGTCCACACGATAGTGTTCATCGCGAGCTTCGGCGCGGTGTATGCGCGCCTACTCCCCTTCGACAGAATGCTGCTCGTATTGACGACTGCGGTGTCGCTCGAGGCGATTTATCTCGCCATATTTATCCAAATGACCGTGAACGCCCAAGGCCACGCGATAGAGGAAGTCGAGCAGGACATAGACGAGATACAGGAAGATATTGACGAGCTCCAAGAGGACGTAGAGGAGATGAGCGAGGAGGAGAAAGAGGATGAGATACGCAAACAGCAGCAAAAACAAACTCTCGAGCAGATACACGACGGCCTTAAAAAATTAATGCAGGATGTTGAGCGCCTGCAGAAGAAGCAGTAAAGATAGGGCGTTATAATGATTGATATATGTCCGAAAAACTCAACATCAGTCCCTCCGTGGCCATCGTTACTGCCGGTATAATCATTGCAGGCGCGGTCCTTTATACAAAATACAATCCGCCGCAGGAAGCAGCCAATGACCGACAGTCAGCAACCGCAAACGTGCGAGCGCCGCGCGCCGACGACCACCTCTACGGCTCTCCAAGCGCCGCCGTAACTCTTATAGAATATTCCGATTTTGAATGCCCATACTGCGCGCGCGTGCACCCGACGCTTAAGACGCTTGTAGACAAGTCAGGCGGGAGTGTCGCATGGATCTATCGCCACCTCCCACTTCAGAGCATTCATGCGGAGGCGCGCGGGGCGGCGCTCGCGGGCGAGTGTATAGCCGAGCAGTTGGGGAATGACGGATTTTTTGAATTTTCCGAGCGCGTCTTTGCGGACCAAAGCGTGATGAGCACAGCTAAGTACAAAGAATATGCACACGCGCTTGGCGCTGACATTGCACAATACGACACCTGTACGGCGTCAGAAAAATACGCTTCCAGAGTGGACGCCGACACGCAAGAGGCCTACGCAAATGGAGCCTCGGGCACGCCCTTTACCGTCGTTTACGGCTATGGGGAGCAAGTGCCGGTTTCAGGCGCCATGCCGCAAGCGCAGTTCGAGTTGGTAATAAGTTCGCTCAAGGCCCGTCATTAGCCAAGTTAAGAAGTTAATAATTTTTTTATATGGACAAACTTTTCGAGGGCGTGTGGGGCGATTGGTTTCGCAGGGGCGTTGTGGTTACCGTCGTTTTATTGGCGGTGTTCGTCGGTCTTAAGGCCTTGGCGGAGCTCCAGGGACTGCGCTACATAGGCGCGGGGCTTCCGCCGGCGAACACCATAGACGTTACAGGGTACGGAGAAACATTTGCCACGCCCGACATCGCCACATTTACCTATTCGGTCGTCGCCCTAAAACTTACCGTTGCCGCGGCACAGGAGGACGCGGCAGAAAAATCAAACGCGATAGTTAAATATTTGAGGGACTCGGGCATCGCAGAGAAGGACATCCAAACGAGCAATTACTCGGTGTATCCGCAATACGAGTACAGCCAAGTTCAATGCCTCTCGTACCCGTGCCCCGGCGGCAGGCAAGTTCTCAAGGGCTACGAAGTGCGCCAAAGCACTACGGTAAAAATTCGCGACACCGCGAAAGCTGGCGACCTTTTGACTGGCGCAGGCTCGCGGGGCGCCACGGAAGTGTCGGGTCTGCAGTTTACATTTGACGACCCGCACGCGGGGCAAACGCAGGCGCGGGAAAAAGCGATAGCCGACGCCAAAGCGCAGGCCGAGGTCCTGTCAAAACAGCTCGGAGTTCGGCTGGTGCGAGTGGTCTCCTTCAGCGAGAGCGGCAGTCAGCCTGTATATAAATTGCAAGATGCTTACGGCCGCGGCGGCGCGGAATCGTCCGTGACGCCCGCGCCCGATATCTCCGTAGGGGAGAACAAGATAACAAGCAACGTCTCTATCACGTACGAGATAAAGTAGTTGACCAAAAAAACCCGGTGCTGTAATATACCAGGAATTAAGGCCGCGCAGGCCTTTTTTCTTAAGAAATATGTTTAATTATCTAAAAGAGGTACGAGTTGAGATGAAGCACGTGTCGTGGCCTACGCGCCGGCAGGTGGTAGCCTACACGGTAGTCGTCATAGGCATATCGCTCATCACCGCATTCTATTTAGGGCTTCTTGATTACTTGTTTACTGCGATAGTGCAGAGAATTATCTAACATGGCAAAACAAGACACATCAGTGGGCAGGGCATGGTATGCGATACACACCTATGCCGGATACGAGAACGCCGTGGCGCGCAATTTGCGCCAGCGCATCGAGTCGCTGGGCCTCTCCGATAAGATCTTTCAGGTCGTAGTCCCGACGGAAAAGACCATAAAGATAAAAGGCGGCAGGCGAGTCGAGGAGGAGGAAAAGGTATATCCCGGCTATGTGCTCGTGGACATGATAGTGGACGATCAGTCGTGGTACGTTGTGCGCAACACGCCGCGAGTGACCGGATTCGTGGGGTCGGGAGTTAATCCCGTGCCTCTTAAAAAAGAGGAAGTGGATACCCTGCTCGGGCGCATGCAGGCCGTCGAGGGCACCGTCAAGCATGCCATAGACCTTTCGCCGGGAGATGCGGTCGTTATTGTCGACGGCCCGTTCAAGGAGCTCGACGGCAAAGTCGGCGAGGTAGACGAGGCCCGCGGAAAGGTCAAAGTCCTGGTTCCCATGTTCGGTCGCGAGACTCCCGTAGAGCTGGACTTCTTGCAGGTCAAGAGAATTTAAGGTAACATTCCGCGGAAACTTACTTCGAAAAGTCCTCGGGTCGTCCTTCGGACTCAACCAGACATTTTCTCAAGAAGTTTCTGCTCCATAACATTACATGGTAAAAAAAGTAGTCAAAAAGATAAAAATTATCGCGCAGGGCGGCGCGGCTACGATGACTCCCGCAATGGGGCAGGTGCTTGGCCCGGCTGGCATCAACATCGGCGAGTTCCTGAAGAAATTCAATGACGCGTCCAAGGACATGCGCGGGGACCTCGTTCCGGCGGTCATATCGGTTTACGAGGACCGCTCGTATGATTTTATGCTTAAGACTCCACCCGTGTCCTCGCTTATTTTGAAGGCGCTCGGCAAGGAAAAGGGCAGCGGCAAGCCGAACCTCTCTAAAATAGGCGTGCTTACCAAGGCGCAAGTGAAGGAAATCGCAGAAAAGAAAATACCAGATTTGAATACCGACAATATGGAAGAGGCTGTAAAAATAGTCGCGGGCTCCGCCCGCTCAATGGGCGTGGATATTAAGTAACTATTTCTCCAACGTAACAAAACGGTATTTTAGGCCGTTGAATTCGTGCGGTTCATCGGCCACCGTTTTTGTGAATATGTCTTCATACGGCGGAAAAAATACATCTCCATCCTTTTCGTCTTCTATAAGCGTCAAATACAGGCGGTCGGCATATGGGAGCATCTGCTCGTATAGCATTGCTCCGCCGCCAACAAACACTTCTTCGCCGTCGAGAGAACGTGCTTTTGCGAGAGCTTTTTCTATAGAATGCACCAGGAACACGTTTTCGAACCGGAATTTCATATCGCCGGCTTCGTCCGGGTAACACAGCACGATACTGGTGCGGCCGGGAAGCGGCTTGCCGAGGAGCGCGAAAATTGACTCGTACGTTCGCCGACCCATGATGACGGGGTGCCCCGAGGTAAGATGCTTGAAGCGCTTGAGGTCGTCGGGGATATTCCACAACAGTTGATTTTGCTTGCCGATGGCGCGGTCCTTGCCGAGAGCGGCCACGACGCTTATACGGGGTTGCATATGGTTAGTATGCATGATTTCATACCAGCATGAAAAAGGGGAGAAAGGTGGCCGTCAAAAACATTCTTGCCCAGGGTTCCAATCTCCAGGATCGTTTTATCCCCGACCTCAAAGAGCTCAAACGTGTGGTCGGTGACCTTAAGCGCATAGGCTATCGCATCGTGCTCACTCAGGGCGTTTGGGACATGCTCCACGAAGGCCACGCGCGGTATCTTGAGAGTGCGCTATCCTATGGCGATATTTTGATAGTTGGCGTCGACTCTGATGAGCTTACTCGAATGCGCAAGGGCCCTAATCGCCCGGTGGTTCCGCAGTCGGAGCGTCTGCAGATGCTAGCGCACTTGCGCTCGGTAAGCATCCTCGCCTTGCGAGAAGTAAAACACGGGATGGGGACGCTCATACAAACCGTGCGTCCACATGTACTTATAATTTCCGAATCGACTAAAGATTTTGGCAAAAAAGAGGCGGCCCCGTACCGCCCGTATTGTGAAAAAATAGTATTGCTTCCGCCGCAAGCCGTCACCTCGACCACGGCACGAGTGCGCCTTTTGACTATAAGCGGCGCAGACCAGTTGGCTAAGGAGATCATACAGGGTGTGCCGCAGCTCGTAAAAAATGCCCTCGACAAATTCCGCAGTAAATAAGGCGCTGGTTGCCTACGTGCCGGCGCTCCATGCCGGCTATCTTGCTTTTTTCAATAAACACCCCAGGGTACCTATTTTTGTGCTCGGTAAAAGCTTTATTGACGCTTTTCCGCGCCTTAACCGCGATCTTCGCGCGCTTGCGCCTATAGAAATTGTGCAGGCGCTCGCCTCGCTTGGCTTCACTGCGACGGTGCTTGAAATTTCTGACGCAGAAATCGCCCCTCAATTTGAGACCGTCATACTTCCGGACGAGGACGTGTCACGCGACTTTGCGGAGAAGTATTTGACTGGTAAAGACATTGTTTTTGAAAATATTTTTTTGCGTTGGGACGGGCGCAGACCCGACGTACAAAAAGATGTCTCGCCCGACAGGGTAACTTCCACAGAAGAGCTTGACCGCGAATTCATGCGGAAGGCAGTAGTTGAAAGTCAAAAAAGTCCTGATTGGTGGCGCCAGATTGGTGCAGTATTGGTTAAAGACGGCAAAATATTTCTTTCGGCTCACACGCAACATTTTCCGTCGGACCACGCACTCGATATTTTCGGCACTCCTCGAAGTAATTACGATTGGGGACAGCGGCCCGACGTATATATCGCAATGCATTCCGAGGCGGGAGTTGTTGCACAGGCGGCGCGCGAAGGTGTTTCTACGGCAGGCGCGTTACTTTACACTAGCACCTTCCCCTGCATGAATTGCGCGTTTCTTATCGCGCGCGCGGGTATCAGAAAAGTTTTTTACAAGGAAGGATATTCGAATCTCGATTCCGAAGGCGTATTAAAAAGTGCCGACGTCGAGATTATTTTCGTCGCCGACGCATAGTTCCGTAACCCAGATACGTAATAATCGGTTCTTTGTTTTTAGCTCGTTTTGAACCAGAGACGAGTTGTGCATGTAAATGCTCAACCGTGCCGCCTGTATAATCGGTATCGCCGAAACGCATAAAAAAAGCACCTCCTTTGATCTTTTTCTTTTTTGATTCACTAAAAAAAAGAGCAAAAAGTTCGTTTTGTGCGGCAGAAGGCAGTTCCTCAAGGCGTTGAACATGTTTTTTTGAAACGGCAAGTAAATGCAATCTTGAGCCGGCATAGGGTTGAAAATTTTCGGTAATAACCCAGTACTTTCCATTTTTTATGATTGGCTTAGTATGATATTTCAAAAAATATCTTATGCAAAAAGGACACACCCCATCCCGCTGAATGCGTTTCATTACATTCCGCTGGAATGGGGTGCGTGCGTGAGAGAGATTTACCATATGCGCCATGTTAGATAGCCGTTGGTATGGCCATCTTCGGGTGCGGCTCGTAGTCGCCTAAAGTGAAGTGTTGCGGCCGGAACGCGAATATGTCGGTTATCGAGGGATCAAGCGTCACGGTGGGGAAGGCTCTCGGCTCGCGCGATAGCAGCTCCTTAACCGAGTCGAATTGGTTGTGGTAAATATGCGCGTCGGAAAATGTATGCACCAACTCCTTCATGGTGTAGCCTATAACCTGTGCGAGCATCATACCAAAGGCTGCATACTGCACGATGTTCGAAACCACACCGATTGGTACGTCGGCAGAACGCTGGAAGTGATGTATGACCACCTCCTTGGTGTCCGGATAGGTGAAGATATGCATCCATCCGTGGCAGGGAGCCACGACCACTTTGCGGATTAATCCCTCGTGCTGGATCGCATACTGCGGGATCCACGGCGAAACAAAGTGCGTACGCAAAAACGGACGCTCTTTGATCTGCCGCACCACATGCGCGATCTGGTTGAAAGGCTGGCCTTCGGCAGTGGGGAAAGACCCCCACGCCGCACCATACGAGCCTGGACCTAGATCTCCCTCGGGCAGACCAAAGTCCGCGCATTTTTCCTTAGTCACCCAACGGTCCCAAAAAATTGCGGGCATGCCGTATTTTTTGAGTTCATCGAGCGTGCGAGCTCCGTTGAGAAAACCGACATGCTCCCCCAATGCACCGGGCATGGTCCTGGCCAAGTCGCGCTCGGTGATGAGCGGAAAGCCATTCTCCAACTTGTAGCGGATCTGGTGTCCTACTATAGAGCGTGCGCCGATGCCATGGATAGGCATCATGTCGCGACCTTTCTCCATGATGTATTTCAGGAGATCGTGGTACTGATAGTCGGGTGTTCGTTCTTTATATGGTTTCATCGTTTCTGTCATAATACGGGTTCCTTGCGGGGTGTCCAATTTGTCCCTCTAGGGTAGAATTACGGGATGCAAGTATCCATCAAGCGCATAGACAAAGGCCTACTACCGCCTATGTACAAGACCCATGGGGCGGTGGCAATGGACTGTCTGGTGTGGTACGACCGGAGTATAATAATAAACAATGTACGATTTTATCGGGAAACAGGACAAGGAGGTGCTCGCTGCGCTCGCGGGCGAGGAGCGGCGACAGGCGGAAGGGCTTGAATTGATACCATCCGAGAATTACGTAAGCAAAGCCGTGCGCGAGGCGCAGAGCTCGATTTTGACCAACAAATATTCCGAGGGCTATCCCGGTAGACGCTATTACGGGGGACAGGCCTATACCGACGAGGCGGAATCTCTTGCGATCGAGCGCGCCAAAAGGCTTTTTGGCGCGCGTTTTGCCAATGTTCAACCGCACAGCGGGGCGAACGCCAACATCGCGCTGTACTTCGCGCTCCTTGAGCCCGGCGATACGGTGCTCGGGATGGATCTCTCGCATGGAGGGCACTTGACTCACGGGCATCCGGTCACATACATCACGAAATTCTTCAACTTCGTGCGATATAAGATGAAGGACCCCGATACGGGCGAGATAGATTACGATGAGATGCTCGCGGTCGCCAAAGAGCACAGGCCGAAGATCGTGCTGGCGGGATTCTCCGCATACAGTCGCGAGCTTGATTATGATAAGTTCGTCTCCATTGCAAAAGAAGTGGGTGCGTACAGCGTGATAGATATAGCGCACATCGCGGGACTAATCGCGGGCAAGGCGTCAAAGAACCCGTTCGACTCTGGATTCGACGTCATGACAACAACCACTCACAAGACCCTGCGCGGTCCGCGTGGAGGAATGATACTTGCGCGAGAGAGCGAAGAGTTGGCAAAAAAGATAGACAAGGCCGTTTTCCCCGGATTTCAGGGCGGGCCGCTCATGCACGTCATCGCCGCCAAGGCGGTTTCCTTCGGCGAAGCTCTGCATCCGTCTTTTGAAATTTACGCCCTGCAGATCCTAAAGAATGCAAAGGCAATGGAAGAGGTGTTCCGGAATGCGGGTGTGCGCATGCTCGGCGGCGGCACTTCCAATCACCTGATACTTGCCGACGTTTACGGGAGCCTCGGCATTACCGGCAGGGAAGCGGAGGAGATTTTGGATTCGGTCGGGATTACGCTTAACAAAAATGCGATAGCTGACGACACGCGCAAACCCATGGACCCTTCGGGTATTCGCTTTGGCACGCCGGCCATCACGACGCGCGGATTTATGGAGAAGGAATCGGGAAGGGTCGCGGAGCTTATGCTCGAGGCGCTCCGGAATCGCGCCGACCAGAACAAGCTCGCGGCAGTGCGGCAGGAAATAAGAGACCTCTGTGCGCGATTCCCCATCCCCGACTCGTTTGTTTAGAAGTAAACGGCCCGCGCGTAGCGCGGCCTCACTCTTTTTAGTTACAATGCATGCATGGTCAATGTGTGGGTAGCGCTGTGGGGGAGATACGAGCGGCATATTTCGGCGGCCGGCTTGCTCGTCGGCTTTTTGCTCGACATCGTCATCGCCGACAGGCCCGACTCGATCCCCAATAACCTGCTCCTTCTTTTTTATCTCCTTGCCGCCGGGTTTCTTATAATTATCCTTAACCGCCGCGAAATGCGGCGGCTGGAGGCGCAGCACTCCGCGGAGCCGCTCTTCCTGCTTTTTGCACTACAGGTGTTCTTCGGCGGTTTGGCGTCGAATTTGCTTGTGCTCTACGGCCGCTCGGGCACACTCGCCGGGAGCGCGCTTTTCCTTGGTGCGCTCGCGGCGATGCTCGTCGGCAACGAGTTCCTCAAGACGCGTTACGCGCAGCTACGCTTCAATGTCGCCGTGTTTTATTTCCTGCTCCTTAGCTATTGCATCATAGCGGTTCCGACATTCTTTACGCACACCGTAGGCATCGGAACTTTTTTGCTCTCCGGACTCGCGAGCCTGGCTATAATAGGATTATTTTTGGCGCTGATGCACTTTTTCGTTTTCCGCCGCAATAGTACGCGCTCCGCCTCGGCGGCGTACGTGGTCGGGACCGTTTTTGTCGTCTTCAATCTGCTGTATTTTCTCAATATCATTCCGCCGGTCCCGCTGTCTTTGAGGGAGAGCGGAATATATCACTCGCTCCTGCGGCGCGCCGACGGCGCCTATGTGGCGCTTTATGAGGCGCCGCGCTGGTCCGAATTTTGGCGCTCTACGAGCGGTTTTTACACTCTCGCGGAGGGGAAAAGCGCTTTTTGCTATTCGTCCGTGTTCGCTCCAGCGGACCTCATGACCCCCATCTATCATCGTTGGGAATACATGACGGGGTCAAAATGGGATACTCGCTCGCTGGTCTCTTTCCCTATATCGGGTGGCCGCGCGGAAGGATATCGCGGTTTTTCGGTCAAATCGAATCTCGAGCCCGGCCGGTGGCGCTGCAATGTAGAGACGGCGCAGGGCGCTCTCATCGGCCGCGCCGGTTTTACCGTTGTCGAAAACGTGGCGCCCGAGCTTTCTCAAACAGTACTGTAAATGCTACTCTTTTGGGAATGAGGAAAAGGATAGAGGAGGCTGTTAAAGCGGCAGGAATTGAGATGCCGTTTTCCGTCGAGAGGCCCGCGCGGATGGCGCATGGTGATTATTCGACCAATGCCGCACTGATTGCCAAAACTGATGCTCGAAAGCTTGCGGACAAACTCAAGGTAGAAGGTGTCGAGCGGATAGAAGCCGCAGGAAAGTTCATCAACTTTTTTCTTTCGCGCGAGGCTATTTTAAAGAAAATCCAGGATACGCAAATCGAGCCGTTCCATACCGGCAAAAAAATAATGGTCGAGTATACCGACCCCAATCCCTTCAAGGAGTTTCACATCGGGCACTTGATGAGTAATGCGATAGGCGAGGCAATAGCGCGACTGCTCGAAAGGTCCGGGGCTCGGGTGATACGCGCCAACTATCAGGGCGACGTGGGTCCCCATGTGGCCAAAGCCATTTGGGGCAAACTGCAAAAGCCGGATCTTGGTTGGGGCGAGGCTTATGCCTACGGTGCACGGGAATACGAAGTACATAAAGACGAAATAGACGAGCTTAACAAAAAAATTTACAAAATAAGCCCGCCTGCGGAGGTAGGCGATCCGCAGATAAGTGCGCTGTATGACGCGGGGCGCAAGGAGTCACTCGAGCATTTTGAGGAGATTTATAAAAAACTCGGAACGAAATTTGATTACTACTTTTTCGAGAGCGAGACGGGTCGGCGCGGGTTGGAGATTGTTAAAAGACATCCGGAGATTTTTGAGGAGAGCGAAGGAGCCGTTGTATTTCGCGGCGAGCACACGCGCGTGTTCGTGACCAAATGGGGACTCCCGACGTATGAAGCGAAGGATCTGGGGCTGGCGGAGATGAAAAAAGAAAAGGCGAAATTCGATCAGTCTATAACAGTTACGGCAAACGAGCAGGATGCGTACTTCCGCGTCGTGCTCGAGGCGCTCGAGCGCGTGCATCCGGAATGGAAGGGCCAATTCAGACATGTTTCGCACGGGATGATGAGGTTTGCGGAAGGTAAGATGTCCTCGCGCAAAGGCAACGTAATAACGGGTGAGTCGTTGCTCGAAGAGCTTAAGGAGCGCGCGCGCGGAAGAATGGACGTAGCCGTTGGCGCTATAAAATATGCAGTTCTGCGACAGGGCAGTGGGAGGGACATTATTTTTGATCCGGAAAAATCGCTCTCGCTCGAGGGCGACTCGGGTCCCTACCTGCAGTACTCGCGCGTCCGCGCCGCCTCGCTTTTGCGTGAAGCGGCTAAGCACGGAATTGCTGCTTTCGGGACGGAGGCCGAAGATAGATGGCGCTCCAGGCCGCTAGGTCAAGTCCAACCGACCCCTATCGGCCCACTCGAGCGCCTTTTAGTGCACTACCCCGACGCGCTCGCGCGCGCGGCGCGCGAGATGGAGCCGCATTACCTTACTACTTATTTAACGGAGTTGGCGGGGGTTTTTAATAGTTGGTACGCGCGCGAGCGCGTCATCGGCGGCGAGAATCCGCAAATGGGCGTGTTCCTTGCGACAGCCGCCGAGCGCGCCTTACACGAGGGGCTCGATGCCCTCGGCATCCCCGTGCCGGAAGAAATGTAAGGTGCTAAGTGCTATATTTTAGTAATGTCGGATCTGCCGAAGCGGGAGGAGGAAATACTCGAATTTTGGAACAAGGAAAAGATTTTCGAGAAGTCGCTGGATAAAAAGTCGCCGCGCGGCGAGTATGTGTTCTATGACGGGCCGCCCTTCGCCAGTGGATCCCCGCACTACGGGCACATTTTGGCATCGACCATAAAAGACGCCATTCCGCGCTATCGCACGATGCGCGGCTGGCGCGTACAAAGGCGGTGGGGATGGGACTGCCACGGGCTTCCGGTCGAGAATTTGGTGGAAAAAGAGCTCGGGTTCAGGCAGAAGCGCGACATTGAGGAGTACGGCCTGGCCTCGTTCAACGAGGCGGCGCGTGCCCATATCATGAAGGACGAAATGGAGTGGCGCGGGGCCATTCCGCGCGTGGGCCGCTTTGCCGACATGGAGAACTCCTACAAGACAATGGACACCTCCTACACCGAGTCGGTATGGTGGGCATTCAAATATCTTCACGGCCGCGGATTAATTTACGAGGGCTTCAAGGCGATGCACTATTGTCCGCGTTGCGGCACGACGCTGTCCAACTTCGAGGTCGCGCAGGGATACAAAGATATCGAGGATTTGGCCGTTACGGTAAAATTCCAATTGGCGGACGATCCCAGTACCTCTTTGTTGATCTGGACCACGACCGCATGGACGCTTCCGGGCAATGCCGCTGTGGCAGTCAATCCGAGCGCTATATATGTGAAAGTAAAAACTGGAAACGAGTTCATTATTGTTGCAAGAGAACTTGCTCCGGAAAAATCAGTTGTTGCGGAATATAAAGGTAAAGAGCTTATCGGCAAAAAATATTTGCCGCCGTTCGACTATTTCGCAGGCGAATTCTCCAAAAATAATAAAATATGGCGCGTGTATGGCGCCGACTTTGTGTCGCTCGGCGAGGGTACGGGCATCGTGCACATCGCTCCGGCATTCGGCGCGGATGACCTTGCACTCGGGCAAAGGGAGAAGGTTCCGCTTATAAGGCATATAACCGAGGAGGGAAAATTCGTGCTTGCGGTAAAAGATCTTGCGGGCCTGCCCGTAAAGCCGAAGGGGAGTCCGCGCGAAACGGACGAGAAGGTCGCGGCGCTCCTCGAACAAAAAGGATTGCTCTTCAAGAAAGAAAAAACAACGCACTCCTACCCGCACTGCTGGCGATGCGACACGCCGCTACTCAACTCTGCGGCCAGCTCGTGGTTCGTAAAAGTGTCGGCTTTAAAAAACAAGCTACTCAAGGAGAACGCGAAAATCGCATGGGTGCCGGAGAATGTCGGCAAGGGTCGCTTCCACAAGGGAATAGAGAGCGCGCCGGACTGGGCTATATCGCGCAGCCGCTATTGGGGCGCGCCGCTTCCCGTATGGCGACACTCCAAAACTAAAGAGATAAAGATCATCGGCTCGATAGAGGAACTGCTTTCTATGGTCCGCCGCTCCGGCAACCGCTACTTTGTGATGCGGCACGGGGAGGCAGTGAACAATGCGAACAACGTACCCGACCCGCGCGGCGACCCGGAAAATCATTTGACCGAAACTGGGAAAGCAGAATCTGTGCGGGCTGCTTCGGAACTCAAGCACGAGAATGTCGATCTTATTATCGTCTCTCCGTTTTTGCGCACGCGCGAGACGGCGGCGGTAGTGCAAAAGGAGCTGGGGCTTCCGGATTCTGCGGTGATGATTGACAAGCGCCTGCACGAGCTCAATGAATCCGATATTTTGGCAGTGCGCAGGCGTATGGGTGAGTTTTTGTTTGAGGCGGAGCGGCGCTACACGAACAAAAACATTCTTATTATTTCACACGGCTTGCCGATCTGGATCCTTCAGAAAGTCGCGGCCCGAAAGTTGTCCGGCAGTTTTGATTTTGATGAAGAAGTTATGCTTAAGACCGCCGAGTTGCAGGAAATTCCATTTGTCCCCTTTCCTCATAATCAAAACTATGAGCTCGACCTGCACCGTCCGTACATAGACGAGGTGCCGATGGGCAACGGCATACACGGTCAGTGGCAGCGCGTGCCGGAGGTGTTTGACTGCTGGTTTGAGTCGGGCTCGATGCCTTTCGCGAGCAATCACTACCCGTTCGAGAAAAAGAATTTTGACCCGGAACGCTTTCTTCGCTTTGGGGCTAAGGGCTATCCGGCGGACTTTATCGCCGAGGGGCTCGACCAGACGCGCGGGTGGTTTTACTCACTGATAGTGCTCGGCGTCGCGCTCTTCGGACGGAGTCCGTATAAAAAAGTGATAGTCAATGGCCTCGTGCTTGCCTCGGACGGCCAAAAGATGAGTAAGCGGCTCAAAAATTATCCCGACCCCATGGAGGTCGTGGCCAAGTACGGCGCGGACGCCCTGCGATACTATCTTCTTTCCTCCGGCGTCGTGCGCGCGGAGGACTTGCGTTTTAACGAGCGCGGTGTGGACGAGGTGTCGAAGAAATTGCTCATGCGCATCGACAATGTCCGAAGTTTTTACAAGTTGTATGCTTCGGAGAAGCTTCCTTCCGAAAATGTCCTCGGGTCGGCTTCGCCTCAACCAGAGCATTTTCTTCAGGAAGTTTCTCCTTTGCATATACTCGACAAATGGATTCTCTCGCGCCTAGGCGAGCTGGTGCGCGATGCGACCGAAGGATTCGAAAAGTACGAATTGGATGCGGCGGTGCGGCCACTCGGAAAATTCATTGACGACCTTTCGGCGTGGTACGTGCGCCGCTCGCGCGAGCGGTTCAAAAATGGCGATGCGCGGGCCGTCTCTACATTGCGCTTTGTCCTCTATACTGCGGCGCACGTTATGGCTCCCGTTATGCCGTTCTTCGCCGAGGATTTATATCGGAGCGTAAAGAGCAAGAACGATCCGGAAAGCGTGCATCTTTCTGATTGGCCGGAACCCCTGCAGATCGACGAGAATATTTTGAGGGAAATGGAGCAGATACACAAAGCGGCGTCGGAGGGTCTTCAGCTGCGTGAGAGGGCGGGCATCAAGGTCAGGCAGCCGCTCGCGAAATTTACCGCTCCTGTGTTGCCGGAAAATCCGCAACTGCGGGCGATTCTTGCCGACGAGCTTAACGTGAAAGAAGTCGCTCGAGTCGATGGGGAGGCGGTGCTCGATACGTTCATCACGCCGCAGTTGCGCGAGGAGGGCGTCGTGCGCGAGCTTGTCCGCCGCGTGCAGGAGTGGCGCAAGGAAAAAGGATATAAAATCGCCGACAAGCCAGAATGCACGCTTGCAGTTACCGAAGAAGAGATGGTAGTGGCGAATAAGTACCGAGATAAAATCATGCTACTTACCGGCCTCAAAGATTTGAAGTATGTACGAAAAAACGGCAACTGACGGAATTGTCCTGCGCAAGCGCGGCGTAGGAGAGGCGAACTTGCGCGTTGCGATATTGACACGCGAGTTCGGGCTTGTGGTAGCGAGTGCGCGCGCCGCGCGCGCGGAAGCATCAAAACTGCGCTATGGGCTCGAGCCTCTGACTTCTGCGCGATTTTGCCTGATACGCGGAAGGCACGAGTGGCGCGTCACGGAGGCGCATGGCATCCGACCGCTCGGACTCTCGGCGCAGTCGGGCCGGATTGCACAACTTTTATTGCGCCTCGTGCACGGGGAAGAAAAAAACCCGCAGTTATTCGACGAGGTTTCCGAAGGCCTGCGCGCCCTCGCAGCGACGAAAGAGCCCCATGCCGAGGCGATCGAGTGCGTTTTGGTATTGCGCATACTATTTGCTCTGGGCTATCTGCCCCATACGCAGGCGCTCGCGCCTTTTATAGAAGGAGGCTTTTCCATCGAGCTCTCCGCCAAAGCGATTGAGTCCCGCTCGCTCCTGGTGCGCACCATCAACGAGTCCCTGCAAATGACGGGGCTGTAATGCTATAATTTCTCCGTGGGACAAGAAAAAAGCTCCGTGGAGGAGCTTAAAGACAAGCTGTACTCGAGAACGCTCAAGGAAGACGCAAAAGACATCCGTGCCCCGCTCTCGCCGGGCGAGAGCGGGGCACGGGCTCTATGGGAAGATTCGGACGGGCAAACACCGCAAGCGCAGATGAGGAATCGATCCGGCCCTTTTGCAGATAAAAAAGCGTCTTTTTCGCTTGCCAAAAAATTTTTCATCGCCTCCGCGGGCTTTTTTATCGTAGCTCTCGGCGCCGCCGCGTATTTCTTCTTCGGCGGCGCTAACTTTATTTCCTCGCGCAACATCGACCTACAGATAGTCGCACCTTCGCTCATTGACGGCGGTTCGGAAGCGCAGTTGCAGTTCATTGTCCAAAACCGCAACGCCTCGGAGCTCCGGCTTGTCGACCTTGTCATCGAATATCCGGCCGGAACGAGGGACCCGAAGGACCCGACCAAAGAGTATCCGCGCGAGAGGCAGTCACTTGGCACTATAGAACCTGGACGGCAATTAAAGCGCACCGCAAGCGCCGTGTTCTACGGGCAGGAAGGGAGCGTACAAAAAGTGCGCGCGACCCTCGAGTACAGCGTCAAGGGCTCGACCGCCATATTTACCAAAGAGTCGGAAGCCTCGTTCACCATCGGCTCATCGCCGGTTTCCGTCGCCATTGATGCACCGAGCGAGGTCGTTTCAGGAGCGCCGTTCGCGATAGAGATGGAGGTCCGCAGTAATGCGCAGTCTCCGACGGAGAGTGTCGCTATAGAAGTTCAATATCCCGCCGGGTTTTCATTACAGAACTCGTCGCCGCGCGCGGGAGCGGGAGGGCTTTGGCGGCTCGGTACGCTAGAGCCCGGCGCTTCGGAGACCATTATCCTGCGAGGCATCCTGGAGGGTCAGGACGGCGACAATAAAGTATTCCGTTTTTTAGCGGGGCAGGAGAGCGACGAGACCAGCTCCAGGGTCCGCGTACCTTTTCTATCCATGCCCGTTACGCTCTCGGTCGCGCGGCCGATGGTCGCGGGGAGCATCTCCGTGGATGGCCAAAGCGGCAAGACAATAGCGGCGCAGGCGGGGAGAAAATTACAGGGCTTCGTCTCCTGGCGCAACAACTCCGCGGAGGCGGTGCAGGACATCGAAGTTTCCCTTGCGCTAAAGGGTCCGATGCTCGAGCGCGGCTCCATCGAATCCACGGCAGGATTCTTCCAATCCGTTGACAACTCCATTATCTGGACCAAGACGCAGGACCCGTCGCTCGCGCGCGCCGAGCCTGGCGGTGGTGGAAGTCTCCAGTTTTCCTTCGCCACTCTCCCTCCCGGAACCTCCGGCACTCTATACAGCAATCCGACAATAGATCTTTCCCTCTCCGTGCGCGCTTCGCGCGCGCCCAGCGGCGGCGAGCCGCAGGAGATAACGGGCGCGGCGCAGTCGCAGGTCGTGCTCGCATCCGCGGTGTCTCTCTTGGTGCGGGCTTCCGTATCGGGCGGCGTCGCGCCACCGCGCGCCGAGAGCGCGACGACCTACAACATCGTATGGTCCATAAAAAATTCCTCGAATACCGTAGGAGGAACAGCGGTCTCGGCCGTCCTGCCGCCGTATGTGCAGTTCATTTCCGGCGGGGAGGGCATTACCTACGACCAGAGCAGTCGGACGGTACGCTGGAGCGTGGGCGATGTTAAGGCCGGTGTCGGATATACATCCGCGGCGCGGGAAGTCTCGTTCCAAATTTCCATGTCGCCGTCGCAGTCGCAGGTCGGACAGGCACCGCAAATAACGGGCGCCGCGGCGCTGACAGGCACCGACCGCTTCGCGCAAGTGCAAGTATCTGCGACCGCGGAAGCTCCCACGACAGGCGCCGCCGTGCTCCCAAAATAACCGGCAAAATGCTATAGTCGCACAAATGGCGCGAGACGATCTTATGGAAAAAGTAGTGTCGCTTTGCAAGCGGCGCGGCTTCGTTTATCAAGGCTCCGAGATATACGGCGGTCTAGCCGGCATGTGGGATTACGCGCACTACGGGCTGGCGCTCAAAAACAACATAAAACAGCTCTGGTGGCACACTTTTGTCGACTCTCGCGATGATATGTACGGTATAGACACGGCCGTCATCATGAACCCAAAGGCGTGGGAGTCGAGTGGACACATTTCGAGCTTTGCGGATCCGCTTGGCGACAAGATGTTCAACACCATGTTCAAAACTTCCGTAGGCGCGGGCGAAGAGGCCATGACGGCGTATCTTCGGCCGGAAACCGCCGGAGGCATCTTCGTAAATTTCAAGAACGTCGTAGATTCTTTCCACCCTGTGCTTCCTTTCGGCATTGCGCAGATAGGGAAGGTGTTCCGCAACGAGATCGCGCCGCGCGATTTCATTTTCCGCGTGCGCGAACTTGAGCAGATGGAGGTGGAGTATTTTGTACGTCCGAGCGAATGGGAGCGGTATTTTGAAGAGTGGAGAAAGAAAGTGCCGGGATACCTTGCGGCTGTTGGGATAGATATGGACAAGGTTCACGAACTCGATGTCCCCGACGCGGAACGTGCGCATTACTCCAAGCGGACGATCGATTTTGAGTTTGACTTCCCCTTCGGCACGAAGGAGCTTTGCGGACTTGCGTATCGAACCAGCTTTGATCTTTCGGCGCACGAGCGCGGTTCCGGAGTGGAATTGCGCTATGTCGATCAGGAAACCGGCGAAAAAATTGTACCACATGTGATTGAGCCCTCCTTTGGTGTTGACCGCACCGTGCTCGCGGTGCTTTTGAGCGCATATGCGGAGGATGATCTCGGCCGCTCCTCCGCCGAGGCTTCGGAGGGCAAGGGAGAAAAACGGATTCTGCTGAAGTTTAATCCCTCAATCGCCCCAGTAAAGGCCGCGGTGTTTCCTCTGCTTAAAAACAAACCGGAGTTGGTCACTAAGGCCCGTGAAATATATTCAAATCTCAAATCGCAAATCCCAAATACAATGTGGGACGATAACGGCAATATAGGCAAGAGGTATCGCAGGCAGGACGAGATAGGCACTCCGTGGTGCATCACCGTCGATTTCGAGACTTTGGAAAACAATACCGTCACCGTCCGCGACAGGGACTCCGGCGGACAAAAAAGAGTGGAAGCGGAGGAGCTTGTGCTAATATTGCAGCATGGTCTCGCGGGATATTAACGTCCACATAACGGGCGGGAGCATCTTTACCGCTCTGCTTTTTATTCTACTTGCCGCGATACTTTGGTACCTTATGGACGTGGTGCTTATTGTCATCACGGCGGTTGTCATAGCCTCGGCAATGGAGCCTGCGGTCCGGTTTTTTATGCGGAGGGGCTTGCACAGGGTACTTTCGGTGATAGTCATATACGCGTTCGTGGCCTCAGTCTTCTTCGGCACGCTTATATTCTTTGTGCCGCCGGTCTTAGACGATGCCGCCAATTTTGTGGCGAAGCTCCCCGAAACCATACAGTCGCTCAACATCACCGATGTGACCGGCGGGCTTTTGCCGTGGGGCAATATCGGGCAGAACATTTCTTCCGCCGAGCTCCTGCGCAATGTTTCCGCGACCCTAGCCGAGACGACTGGCGGCGTCTTCACGACGCTCTCGGCGTTCTTCGGCGGACTCACCTCGTTTGTACTCATCGTAGTTTTTTCCTTTTACTTTTCCGTGCAAGAGACGGGTGTAGACGATTTTTTGCGCGTGGTTACGCCGACGGCGCATCAGGCCTATGTGCTCAATCTCTGGAAACGCTCGCAGGGAAAGATAGGGAAATGGATGCAGGGACAGCTGATACTCGGAATAATTGTCGGCATACTACTTTACATGGGGCTCATGATACTCGGTATACCGAACGCCCTCCTGCTTGCTGTGCTGGCTGCGGTGTTTGAGTTGATTCCGGTATTCGGGCAGTTCCTCGCGGCGATACCGGCGCTTGCGATCGCCTTCGCCGATGGCGGATTCACGGCGCTTCTGCTTGTCGGAGGGCTTTATGTCATCGTACAGCAGTTCGAAGCGCACCTTATTTATCCGGTAGTCGTCAAAAAGGTCGTTGGCGTTCCTCCCCTGCTTGTCATCCTAGCGCTTATCGTGGGAGCCAAACTCGCCGGATTTCTCGGCATTTTGCTTTCCGTGCCCATTGCCGCCGCAGTGCAGGAGTTTGTGGCCGACATAGACAAGGAAAAAACGCGAGCGCTTGCAAAAAAGGGTTTGACTCCGGAGGGGGAGGCGAAGTAGGGTTTACACAATGGCCGGAAAAAATTTCTACCTGACGACTACGCTTCCTTACGTAAACGCCGATCCGCACATCGGTTTTGCGCTCGAGATCGTGCAGGCAGACATTGTCGCCCGGTACAGGAGGCTCATGGGCGACGATGTTTTTTTCAATACCGGCACGGACGAGCACGGAGTAAAAATATATCGAAAGGCGCTGGATGAAGACAAAGACCCACAAATCTATGTTAATGAATATGCAGCTAAGTTCCGACGGCTGAAGCAACTTCTCGGTCTTTATCCCGACCTGTATTTCATTCGCACGACGGACCCGCACCATAGAGTAGCCGCGCAAGAATTTTGGAAGCGTTGCGCGGAGGCTGGCGATATTGAGAAAAAAATATATAAAACGAAATACTGTATCGGCTGCGAGCTTGAAAAGACCGATTCAGAATTGATAGATAGCCGATGTCCCATACACCCGAATTTGGAAATAGAATTTCGCGAAGAAGAAAATTATTTTTTTAAATTTTCGAAGTATCAAAAACCGTTACTCGAATTATATGCCAACCGGCCTGACTTTGTTATTCCAGATTTTCGTTTTAACGAAATCAAAAAATTTGTAGGGGCTGGATTGGAGGACTTCAGCATCTCGAGGCTTAAAGAAAAGATGCCGTGGGGCATCCCGGTACCGGGGGACGAAGACCACATCATGTTCGTCTGGTTCGATGCATTGATAAATTACGTATCTACATTGGGCTGGCCGGAAGACAGGCCGAAATTTGAGCAGTTTTGGGGTACAGTGGAAAATCCGAATGCATTACAAATGGCCGGCAAGGATAATTTACGCCAACAGGCCGCCATGTGGCAGGCAATGCTTATGTCTGCAGGTCTTCCGCCGACAAAACAGATTCTTATACACGGTTTTATTACAAGCGGCGGGCAAAAGATGAGCAAATCGCTCGGGAATGTTATCGACCCGGTTGTTATTATCGAGGAATACGGAACGGACGCCTTGCGTTATTTTTTGGCGCGCCACGTCAGTCCATTCGAGGACAGCGACTTCACCATGGAGCGATTTAAAGAGGCGTATAACTCCGACCTCGCAAACGGCCTCGGCAACTTGGTCGCTCGTATTTTGCAGATGTCGAGTCGGTATCTTACTACCACGCCGAAGATTCCAGATTTGAAAGATTTAAACGAAATTCAAAAGTTCGTTACTACTTTCGAATTTAGTCAAGCTATGGTTCATTTGTGGTTCAGGATGAAATATTTAGATGGGCTAATTCAAGAGCAGAGAACTTTTGAAGTTGTAAAAACTAATAGAATTGCTGGTAAAAAACAATTAAAATATCTTCTTGAGCAACTTGCGGAAATTGCGGTCTTACTAGAACCATTTATGCCTGATACAAGCAAAAAGATAACAGAAGCGATTATCGCCAACAAAAAACCCGAAAACCTTTTCCCGCGCAAAGAATAATGAAATTTTTTGACGCGCATTGCCATTTGCAGTTCCAGCAATACGATGCGGACAGGGAGAAGGTGCTCACGCGGATGCGGGATCTTGATATGGGCGCTATAGTCGTAGGAACAAACTATGAGACGAGCAAGACGGGCCTCGAGCTTGCGCGGCGGCATGATTTTATTTGGGCTTCGGTCGGTCTGCACCCTAATGACGAAGAAAGTTATGACGTATCAAAATATGAGGAGCTCGCACAGGACCCAAAAGTGGTCGCGATAGGGGAATGCGGGTTGGACTACTTTAGATCAAAAGACAAAGATCAAAATTCAAAATTTGAAGCGCAGATCAAACTCGCAGAAAAATTGCGTAAGCCACTGATTGTACACTGTAGGAACGCGCACGAGGATTGTTCTAGTATTTTGCAAAAAACTAGAATAAGCGTGCCGGTGGTGATGCATTTTTTTACCGGCACTGCGGAATTGGCGCAAAAATATCTGGAATTAGGATGTCACATTTCCTTTCCCGGGCCTATTACTTTTACCGACATGTACGACGAAAGTATCCGCGTGACACCGATGGATAAAATCCTTGCCGAAACCGACGCTCCTTTCGCCGCGCCGGTGCCGCACCGCGGAGTGCGCAACGAACCCATATATGTTGAGGAGGTAGTCAAAAAAATCGCCGAAACAAGAGGAATACCTCTGAAAGAAATGTCCTCCAGAATCGTTGAAAATACCCAAGAGGTCTTCGGGTTGCAGTAAGAAGTGCACCATGATAAAGTGCCGTGCATGGCAGAAGAGCCGCGTCCCGAGGAGGGACTTACCCAAGCGGAATTGTCACCCGTCGTCAAGGATGTGGAGGACAATGCAGAAAAACGACCCGTGTACGAGGTCGGGTTTCATATAGTGCCACAGGTCGGAGACGACAACGCCACTGCGGTGGTGGTGGAAAAAGTTCGCGCGGCGATCGGCGATGCGGAATTTATTTCCGAGGGTTCTCCTCGGAAAATGCGGTTGGCGTACACGGTGGAGCGCTCCGGCCAAGGCAAGCGCGAGAAGTTTTCCGAAAGTTATTTCGGCTGGATAAAATTCGCCATGGAGCGCGAGAGCGCGGCTTCGCTCAAAGAGAAGCTCGGTAGCATGAAAGAAATTTTCCGCTTCATAATCGTTAAAACAGAGCGCACCGATGTCGCGCAGGCACCGCGCCGCGCTGTCTTCGCCTCCGATAGGCTGGAAGGGCAGACCATCGAGGCTCCCAAGCGCGAGGCGGAGAAGGGCGGAGAAGTGTCCGAGGAGGAACTTGATAAGAGTTTGGAAGCTCTTACTGAGTAAGTAACAAGTATCAGCCATCAAATATCGATAAAATACTTATGACTTTGCCGCTTAATAACTTGTTTGACATTTGTTATTTGTAATTTGATACTTTAATTACCATGTATCTCAATAAGGCAATGGTGTTTGGGAACCTGACTCGCGATCCGGAAGCGCGCGCTCTCCCGAGCGGCGGGCAGGTCTGCTCTTTCGGGCTTGCGACCAATCGCGTCTATAAAAAGGCCGACGGCACCAAGGCGGAGCAGACGGAATTTCACAATATAGTCGTCTTCGGCCGGCAGGCGGAAACCTGCGCCCAATACCTTAAAAAAGGCAGCTCCGCCTACGTGGAGGGCCGCCTCCAGACACGCACATGGGAGGGGGAAAAGGGCAAGCAGTACAAAACCGAGATAATAGCCGAGCGAGTGCAGTTCGGCCCGCGCCCAGGAGGGTCCGGCCCGCGCACGGTGGAAGAGGCTCCGCAGAAAGCGCCGAAAGAGGAGACAATCGAGTATCCGGAAGAAGATATTAATCCTGACGATATACCTTTCTAGGCGAAAGAAAGTGTCAAATAACAAATTCCAGATACCAAACATGAAAGAATACGTGGCCCAGTTTCAGAGAATAGATTACAAAGACGTTGAGACGCTGAAAAAGTTTTTAAACCCGCACGGCAAGATAATGCCGCGCCGCCGCACGGGACTCACGGCTTTGAACCAGCGCGCCCTCGCGCAGGCCGTAAAGCGCGCCCGCTTCATGGCACTGTTGCCGTACATTGTTCGGTAAAGACTTCGTAAAACCAAGTCTCGCAATGCTCGTCTCGGCTTGTTTTACTCCGCCTTACTTTTTATCCACCCTCTCGACGTACTCGCCGGTTTGCGTGTTGACGCGAACAAGATCGCCTTCGTTTATAAAGAGCGGGGCTTGGACCGTTGCGCCTGTCTCCAGAATAATTTGTTTGCTGCCGCCTTGACGCGTATCGCCTTTAACCGCGGGCGGCGCATCTTTGACGAGCAGTTCGACCTTTATGGGCACGCGCAGGGAGATAACGCGCTCGTCGAACACGAGCGCGTCTACGGTTGAGCCCGCCTTCAAAAACTTTCCAGCCGATCCCGCGATTTCTTCCGGCAGTGAAAAGCGGTCTGCGGGTTTATCCGGCGCGCAGAACCAAAACTCGCCCCGATTGGCGTATAGGAATTTAACCGACTTGGTCGAAAGATCCGCCTCCTCGACTTTATCTGACACATGAAAAGCCTGCTCGGTGACCTTGCCGGTTATAAGGTGACGTAGCTTAGTTTGATTGACGGGCTTGCGCTGTTGTTTGCGGAACACGTGCGCGTCGAGCACTTCGTACGGCTCGCCGCTTTGCAGAATTATTTTTTTGGGAAGTATTTCGTTGTACTCGAGCATATCTTCGCTTGGCAATGGTAAAAAATTTGGCCCGGTGCCGGGGCGCAAAGGCAGTTTACCTTCACAAAACGAAGATGTCTATATTTCCTCGTACGACGGGACCAGAGTTACGGTTGTCGTCTTACTGACCGGGCCCGCCGGCACCATACAACGCAGTGTAAAAACAGTTTGTGAAGTTATACTCGCGATGCCGCTGTCCGACAAGCCACTGCGGGAGAAGCCGGCCGGGTTTGACGTTACAGCGCAGGAATTTGCGTTTACGTTCGTTGCGGACCACGTAATAGTGCTCGAATTGCCGCTCTGAACTCGCGGCGGGTCCGCGGAGATATTTAAGTTGGGTTGCAACACTGTAACGACGGCGCTTGCCAGAGTGCGCGAGCCGCCCGGGGCAACGCAGTTAAGTACATAGGTTGTGTTGGCGATTGGATTTGCGAATGTCGAGCCTTGCAGAGCGCCCCCAGTCGAGAAGCCGCCCCCTTCAGACGAAGAATAAGATAACGGGTTGCATGTCCACTGCACGGTGACAGGCGTACCCGGTAGAACTGGCTCAACCGGGTCGACAATGATATCGCAATAGTTGCCGGTGCAGACGGGCGGCACGCTTATGACATGCACTGTCGCGTTTGCGTAGCTCTGCCATCCGTAATTCGCCGTCGCTGCGCGCGCGTAAAAAGTATAGTCTCCGCCAGCGGTTGGTGCGAATGTATATGTCTGCTGTGTTGCCGTTCCGCCTGTGCCGACACCGTGTCCCTCCGGCTGGTCTATATTCGTGCCGGTGAACGAGTCGCCTTGTCCTATCTGAAAATTCGCATGTATAGTCGTCGACTCACCGACGTGGATGGTCGGCGAGTCGGAGGAAATTATCGCGGTCGGCGCCGTTATCGCTGAGCAGGAATTCCCGTTTTGATATTGCCCGCTAGGACATGTACAGCTTGGGTAGGAGTTGATATCGAGGCCGTTCTGGCAGGATGGCGGCGGCTCGCAGAAGCTCCCATTCTGCACTTGCCCGCTTGGGCAGGAACAGCTTGGATATACATTTATATCGAGGCCGTTACCGCATGACGGCACTTCGCTCACATTGACCACAATTGAAGCGTACGAGTTCCAGGCGTATAGAGGAGTCAGCACCCACGCGGTAAAGACATATGCGCCGGGCGAGGCCGGTGTGAAAGTGTAATCCTTATGCGAATCGGGCTTGGTATTGGTAACACTGATATTTGCGGGCTGGTTTATGGCGCTTCCGTTCATCGAATCTCCGGAACCTGCCGCAAAGTCCGCATGGATACCGACAGACTGGCCAACGTAAATATTCGTCGAATCCGCGCCAATAGTCGCGTTCGGCGCGCCCGGTGGCGGCGCGACATTGATACCTATAGATTGCGAACCGTTGTCGCACGAAAGGGTATAGGTCGTGTACTGCGCGAGCGCCGGCGTAGACTGGTCGCCGTTCGCGCCACCCCAATCCGTTCCCGGACCGGCGACGTGGCAATTGCCGGCATTCTGTGTGCGCCAGTGGACGCCCGTCGAGCCGTTGTACGGGAGATTGCTGTTGTCCGGCCATAATTGCAGTGAAGGTTCTGCGGGGGGCGTACAGGTCAATATTTGAGACGGACCCCACTCCCCGCCTCCCCACTCGTCTGTCGGTATCGTTTCATATGAGGAGGTATATCCATCGGGGCACACGATATGCACACTCGCACTGCCGGATCCATAGCCGGTATTCCATGGCCCGGTATTGACGCAGTATACGAGTAGAGTAACGTCCTGGTCGATAGGCCCGACGCTTACTGATATTGGCGTATAGTTCGGCGTGTAGTACGTTCCCCCCGGCGGAGCCCCGTAGTAGGTGCAGTAATCGGCATTAAGGGCTTGCCATGTAAGGGTCGTGTTCTGCCCTTGCACAACCGGCGATGTCGCCGAAGGCCAGACATAGACGGTAAGATTATTACCGCCAAAAAAATCAGAAAACCAGCCGGCGGTTTGGGTTTGAGAAGCTACCAACTGCGCGGGTGCGAAAGCATTTGCCGAATTCTGCATAGCGGGAGGCATAACCGGCGGTACCATCGTGAATGGCCGGTCTCCGCTTATAAGTACGGTAATTCCCACAAGCACCGCGGCAGAGGCACACAAGCCCGAAAGTGTTCGCAAGCTCTCTGGAGATAAGTTCATAAAACTGTCTGCGGTTTTAAGTATACACTCGGAATCGGGCGGCGGCGCAAGCATTGTTGATAGGGATGTGTCCCGCATTTTAGAAAGGTGTACACTTACCGCAATGAGCAGAGCCGGAAAAATAGCCGCAGGTATTTTTATCGCTCTTGCCGTATACGTCGCATGGGGAGCGGCTTCTGCGTTAATCGGTTTTCCAGGGCCATACTTCTCTTTCTTGCGGCCGCAGCCCGGGACAGAAACGGAAGATCCGATGCTGAAACTCCAGCAGACGCCTATTTTCATCGAACACTCGGTTTCAAATGGAGTACATAAGTATTCCGGAGTCGTGAACACTCCGGCATGCAATGACCTAAGCGCAGGCCTTCGCACCGTAGGCTCCGAACCGGCGCGCGTTCAAGTACGACTAGTATTTTTGCCTAAGTCGGGCTGCAATAACTCCGGCGAAATTGGAAGAACGTTTTCCGTGTCGTTTGCCGATTCAAAATCGGATAATGCGCCTGTATTCGATGGACTCACCATAAACGGAATTTCGGTTGAGGTGAATATTGAAGAGAAATAATCCGGAAACCTCCGGTTTTCTCCGGCAGTTGTAAAGGCCGGGTCTGACGGTGTATCCTGTGGCCATGGAATATCTTACGGATGAGGAAGTACGTTCCGACCCTTCTCGCAAGAGCGAGTCGGACGAAGAGATTTTGGCACTTTCCGTTTCGCATCCGTCGCTTTTTGCGCAGATTGTCCGCAAATATGAGGGGCCATTTTTGCGGAAAGCTCTCTCCATCGTGCGGCGGCGCGATGCCGCGGAGGACGTCGTCCAGGAGGCCTTTACCAAAATTTACCTCAATGCGGGTAAGTTCAAAAAGCAGGATGGGGCGAGCTTCTCTTCGTGGGGGTACCGCATTCTCATCAATACCGCGCTGACGCATTACGCCAAGATAAAGCGCGAGAGAGCCCATACGGCGGAGCTGGACGAGGAGATATGGGCGCTCATTCCGGACCGCAACCTCCGGCAGTTCGAGAAGAAAGAGCTGGAGGACATGGCGGCGTCGGTGCTGTCGCGGATGCCGTCGCCGTTCGCCCGTGTGCTCAACGCGTTTTTTATGGAAGGAAAATCGCAGGAAGAGATAGCGTGCGAGGAGGGATTGTCAGTGGGCGCTATAAAAACCCGAGTGCACCGCGCGAAAAAAGAATTCAGGAAAATTTATCAGCAGGTAACCACTAATATATAGTATGGCGAGCAAGATAGAACGGCAGGTTATGGCGTCGGTCGCGGTTATCTACGCCGCGCGCCGGCTTGTTAGCCCGTTTGCACTTAAACTCTATATATGCATGCTCTCGTTCTGGGGGCTGGGGCGGCTGGTGTGGGTGGCGCGGGTATTCGAAAATTTGGAGGCGGCGGGGTTGCGCAACTCTCTCCGGTTCGTCTTTTCGGCCGTGCTTAACACGGACACGCTTGTGCAGGTTACACTGCTCGCACTTGTTGTGGCCGGGGCATCGCTACTCCTCGACATCATCTGGACTGCTCCCTCCCGCCGCGCCTTTGCTTGAGGCGTTCGCCGCGAGAGCGTGGCGGATCTCCTTCAAAATTTCGTTCGCCGTTTTTTTGTTTTCGCGCAAAAATGTGCGGGTCGCGTCGTAGCCGCGGCCAAGTTTTTCCTCGCCGAGTAAATAGCTCGTACCGCTTTTTTGGATGACACCGAGTTTTTCGCCGAGTGCTATAAGCTCGCCCTCGCGCGAGACGCCCTCGTTGTACATAAGGTCGAATTCCACGCTGCGGAATGGGGCCGCCACCTTGTTCTTGACCACCTTGACGCGGTGTCTGCCTCCAACGACTTCCTCGCCCTTCTTTATCTGCGCGATGCGGCGGATGTCGAGTCGGACGCTGGTATAAAACTTCAAAGCCTTTCCGCCCGGCGTTGTCTCCGGATTGCCGAACATCACGCCTATCTGCATGCGGATCTGGTTAATGAATACGACGACCGTTTTTGACTTGGCCACAATGGCTGTCAGCTTGCGCAGAGCCTGGGACATTAGGCGCGCCTGCTTGCCGACATGGCTCTGCCCCATGTCGCCCTCTATCTCGTCCTTGGGGGTCAGTGCCGCGACGGAGTCCACGACGATAATGTCCACCTTGCCCGAGCGCACGAGCGACTCCACAATCTCGAGCGCCTGCTCGCCGGTGTCCGGCTGGCTTACCAAAAGCTCATCGAGCTTTACCCCTATTTTCCCGGCGTACATGGGGTCGAGCGCGTGTTCCGCGTCTATAAAAGCGCATACGCCGCCTTTCTTTTGTGCCTCGGCAATGGCGTGGAGCGAGAGAGTTGTCTTGCCGGATGACTCGGGACCGAATATCTCGATGATGCGCCCGCGCGGATAGCCGCCGATACCAAGCGCCCAGTCAAGGCCCACGGAGCCGGAGGGAATGGCGTCGACGCCGACTTTCGGCGCATCGCCCAACTTCATTATGGCCTCGTCGCCGAATTTCGTTTTTATCTCGCGTATGGCCGCGTCTATTGCCGTGCTGTCTTTTGCGGCCGCCATGGTTTTTGCGGGCTTCTTCTCTTTTGCTTTAAACATTTTTTTGCTTGGCCAAAGTCAGGTCTTTGACCGGGCAATAGTTAACGACGGTAATGACGACCGATCTCGAAGCGCGGCGGCCAAAGCGGTCCGCCGCGGCGACCACTATCACAGTATACCCCGCTGGCGGGGAATAGCGGTACGTAAATCGGCCCTCCTCGTCGGTATAGGCTGGCGAATCGTTTATAGTCAAAAAGTCTATATTCTCCGCCACTCCTTTTACCAGCACCAGGTCGGTCGAAGTGGCTGTGCCGTTTGATGGAGATTCTATCGTTATGCGCGGGCCCGCGATCAATTTTCGCGCTTCAAACAGACTGTACGATAGTACGACTAGGACAATAACTAAAATGATTATTTTTTTCATGCAACCCCTACTCCTCCGCGAGGAACTCTTGCTTCGCGGTTTCCGTATCGGTCGCGCCTGTTGATCTCTCCAATATTTCTCTCGGCTTCGCCCCCTCGCCGGGACCGACAATCCCGCGCTCCTCGAGGAGGTCTACGATCCGCGCCGCGCGCGCGTAGCCTATGCGAAGTTTGCGCTGGAGATAAGATGTGCTGGCCTTGCCGGCCTCCACGACGGCCGCGCGCGCGGCCTCGTACAACTCGTCGTCTATTTCTTCTTCGAAGCCTCCTTCGTCGAGACTGTGGAGGGCAGGCGCCCTAGCCTCGCCGCTTTGTCCAGGCGCGCCTATTTCTACGGGCACCTCGGCCTCGTTATTCTTCGCTATAAAATCAACGACCGACTTCACTTCTTTTTCCGAGATGAACGCGTTCTGCAAGCGCACGGGTTTCTGCATCTCGGCTCCCAGATAGAGCATGTCACCGCTGCCAAGTAGATTCTCCGCGCCACCCTGGTCGAGTATCGTGCGCGAGTCGAACTGCGATGCGACCTGGAGCGCGATGCGCGCCGGAATGTTCGCTTTGATGAGTCCCGTGATGACGTTGACCGAAGGGCGCTGGGTCGAGAGAAGCAGGTGTATCCCGACCGCGCGGCTCATTTGCGCCAGTCGCACCACAGCCCCCTCGAGTTCTCGCGGGTAAGTCTGCATGATATCAGCAAGTTCGTCGATCGCGATGATGATATAGGGCATGGCCTCCGGTATTTCTTCTTCGCTCGCCGCTTTACCGGCCTTTGCTTTGGCGACCGCGGGCGCGAGAATATTTTGGTGGTACGACTCGACATCGCGTACGCGCGTCTCCTCTAAGATTACATAGCGCCTCTCCATCTCCCTTCCCGCCCAGCGCAGGGCCATGATGGCGCGCTTGGCGTCGGTTATTACGGGAGTAAGGAGGTGGGGAAGAGAGCGATAAAGCGTAAGCTCCACGCGCTTGGGGTCTATCATGATAATGCGCAATTGCGCGGGGCCGCAGCGGTAAAGCAGCGAGTTTATTATCCCGTGTATCGCCACGGATTTTCCCGACCCGGTGGCGCCCGCGATAAGAAGGTGCGGCATACGCGCGAGATTGCCGAAGTGCGACCCTCCCGCGATGTCGCGCCCGAGCGCGACAAGAAGCGGCTTTTGCGACTGCGCGAATTGCGGCGACTCGAGCAGTGTGCCGAGTCCGACGGTAACTTTGGCGGAATTAGGTACCTCGATGCCGACCAGCGACTTGCCGGGTATGGGAGCCTCTATGCGCACAGGATGCGCGGCCAGAGCGAGCTCCAGATTGTTTTGGAGCGAGACTATTTTCTGCAGGCGCACGCCCTCGGCGGGCTTGATGGCGTAGCGCGTGACGCTTGGGCCTATCGAAATTTCATCAAGCTCTATCTGAATGCCGAAGTTCTGCAGAGTGCGCTTTATTATGTTGGCATTGGACTTAATGTCGCCGACGCCGGGCCTTCCGCGGTCCCTCTCGAGCAGCGATAAGGGCGGCGGGACGTAAGTGTCTAGCAGGGACTTGAGGCTGAATGCGGATTTCTGCCTCGGGGTCGGCGTCTCCCGCGGCTCCGCTATTATTATTTCCTCATCCTCGGTCACTTCAATCTCCGCTTCAGGCAATTGATCATCCGGCGCAAGTCCGGCCGCGGGCTGCTCCCGGTGCGTTAAAACATTCCACGTTTTTCGCAAAAAATTCCACAAGCTCGCAAGCGGCTCAAGAGTGATCCGACTTTCAAGAAGGAGCAGGATTGCGACTATAAGCAGTCCGCCGAGCACTATCAGCGCCGCATAAATATCAAAGTACAAAATCGCGGGCCCTGCTATGGCCCTGCCGACGAGTCCGCCGTTTTTGCTCACGGCTTCGACGAATCCAAGCCCGGCAATCAGAAAGAGTGCGCTCGCGAATAATTTTAAAAATGAGAATCCCGGCCTCTCTTCTTTAAGCGTCGCAGCGGCAAGAACAAAAAACAGGACCGGCAAAAGGAAGTATCCAACCCCGAGCAGGGAGGCGAAGAGGGTGTACGCGTCGCTTCCTGCGATGCCCGCCGCATCGAAGGACGCAAGAGTAAGAAAAAGCCCCAGCACGACGAGTATCACAACTGCGATCGCCTTCTTTGTGTGTTCGGGAATATTTTTTAACGGATTTAGCGCCGCGATGTCCTTCCTGTTTTTCCGCGCCATTAAAAAATAATACCACGCAAAAAATATTTGCAGCTTTTCCCTATAGGTATATACTTCAAGGACACAAAATGTCCTTGAAGTGTCTTTTATATAAAAGACATTCTAAAGGACAGATAAAAGACATCCATGCCGGACAAACATAAAAAATTTCATGAATTTGCCTTAAAATCAATCCTTTTTAAAGGACGGCACGACTGGTATTTTTGCTTCCTAAAATCAGAGCGCATCGCGCATGTATTTATGCTTCTGGCGCGAACGTCCCCCGGCAATGTCCTTGAGGATTTGGCCCATATTGCGGCGCAATTGCCCGGTACCGTTGCGCGCCTTGCGGCGGGCGAGCTTGATGCCGAAGCGGCCCTCGCGGACGTTTTTGCTCTGCTTGCGGGCACGCGACTGGCGGCGACAAACGAAGCATTGTCACAGGAAAATGCCACTGTGTTGTGCCGCGAGTATGAACAATTGGCGGAGAAGCTGGTCGAGGGAAGCCATCCCTCGCCGTTCGGAACCGAGGAGTTTGCCATCTCCCTGCCAGGGGAGCCCGAGCGACTGCCGGCCCTCTCGGATACTATAAAGGACGAGCCTTTTCATAAAGGACATAAAGGACAATATAAAGGACAAAAGGACAGAATGTCCTTAATACTGGATTTTATAAAAAAACAAAAAAGTCCATCAATTAAAGACATCATGTCAATTGTAAAAGACTGCAGTGAAAAAACGATCCAGCGCGAGCTTGGGATACTTATAGAGCAGGGTCTTGTAAAAAGAGTGGGGGAGCGCCGTTGGAGCCATTACGAGCCGGCATAGGCTCAAAAATGGCAACGCCCGGTGCCGGCATGATACTTCAGCATTTTTAAATATTTTGTCAAATTGACCCATCGCCCCTCTTGGTATATCTTCATTTCATGTGGAACTAACAAAAGGAGCCCCTAATTTATAGGGCTATTTTGCTTGCCCGTCCGTAGCCTTTGGCGAAGGAGGGTTGTCCACAGGACTTTTTTGCGGGCATCTTTCGGGGCTTATAATAACCCCTAGCCCCTGCACGGTCGCAGAGTCTGTTTTGATTGGTCATTGAAAATTTCATACCCTGAAACTCCTTGTCCCTTCATGGAAAGACAATGGCTGTATGTCCGTCATCTACTTGGCTACCAAACTTACCAATGGCTAATCCCATAGTGGGCTAGTACTTGGTTTGAGGTAGAACATGTTCTACGTTCCCGTACCGTGCGAAGTGCGATTAACAATTGTTTACCAGTAAGTTAATTTGTTCGACTTATTTATTGGTTATGACTATTACCAACAGTTCGACCAGACTGGTTGCGCTCGCGACCGGCGTCGCGGTCGCGCTCGCGCTTATGGGCGCGGTCGCTATCGCTCCCGCGCAAGCGGCGGCGCTCACACAGGCGCAGATCCAGTCGATCGTTTCCCTGCTCGCATCGTTTGGTGCGGACTCGGCAACGATAGCTAACGTCACCGCGGCTCTCCAAGGCCAGGCGACTCCGGGCACCGGAGGCTCTGCCGGCGCATGCCCCGCGCTCTCTCGGGACCTCCAGCAAGGTTCGAGCGGTGCCGATGTGAAGGCCTTGCAGGTCTTCCTTAACGGAAGTGCTTCGACCCAGCTCGCCGTTACTGGTGCTGGTTCCCCTGGAAATGAAAGCATCTACTTCGGGCCCATTACGAAGGCGGCGGCCATGAAGTTCCAGGCGGCAAATAACGTTGCGCCTGTAGCAGGCTACGTTGGCCCTATCACTCGCGCGGCTATCGCGGCGGTCTGCGGCACGACCCCTAGCCCCACACCGACACCGACTCCGACTCCGGGCACGGGCGTTTCCGTCTCGGCGGCAATCCAGCCTATGAACGGCCTTGCTCCCGACAACGCGAACCGCATTCCGTTCACCAACTTCACGCTCACCGCGGGCAATGACGGCGACGTGACGATAAACAGCATCACGGTGGAACGCCAAGGCGCTGCAAATGATGCGATTTTCGCCGGTGTTGTATTGCTTGACGCCTCGACAGGGGCGCAAGTCGGCATCGCGCGCACTCTCAACAGCAACCATCAAGCCACTATCGGCGACACGGTTGTTATCCCGAGGGGCACGTCCAAAACCTTCACGGTCGCGGGCAACCGAGCCGACACCAACAGCCACGCGGGCGAGGTCGCAAGCCTCGCGGTCGTGGCAGTAAACACCTCGGCGGCGGTATCCGGCTCTCTCCCAATCACAGGAGCCAGCCACACCGTCAACGAAACGCTCTCGATAGGCACGATCTCGACCACCACGAGCGCCTTCGACCCGGCGGCGGCCCAGACCAAAAACCTCGGCGATACGGCGGTCCGCTTTACCGGCCAGCGCTTCACCGCAGGCTCGGCGGAGGACCTCAAGCTCCACAGCCTAAGGTGGCGCCAGGTAGGCACGGTCGGTCCTTCCGACTTGGCCAACGTTCAGACGCTCATAGACGGCACGGTCTACCCGACCACCGTTGACAGCTCCGGCAAGTACTACACGAGCGTATTCCCAGGCGGAATCTCGATCCCCAAGGGCAATACGATAGACATACACGTCCGCGGCGACATCGTCGGCGCGAACTCCGCAAGCCGCACAGTCGACTTCGACATCGACAAGTCTACCGACATCTACTTCGTGGGACAGACCTATGGATTCGGCATCGGCATGTCGCACTCGACCTCGACCCCGTGGACTTCTGGCTATGTAACGACCATCAACGCCGCGACGGTGAACCTCATCGGCAAAGCGGCTGAAGTTCCGGCGCAGAACATCGCCGTGCAGGTCGCTAACCAGCCTCTTGGCGGTTTCGTGACAGACTTCAAGGGCGAGGGCGTTACCATGACGCAGATGATATTCAACATCTCTTATGGAACGAACGCCGACAGCAACGCTTCCGAGCTCTTGACGAGCATCAGCATCGTCGATGAGAACGGCAAAATAGTTGCGGGCCCGGTTGACGCTTCTGCTTCGGGCGGACTCCAAGTCGCGACCTTCAGCGACTCGGTGACCTTCCCAACCGGCAGGCACGTATTCTCGCTCAAGGGCAAGCTCCCTTCGACGGTCTCCAACAACCAAACGGTAAGCGCCTCGACGACGCCGTCCGGCTGGTCGGGCCGCACGGGGGCCATCACCGGCAACACCATCAGCATTACGCAGGGTAACTTCTCGATGAACACGATGACGGTCAAGACCGGCAGCGTGACGGCATCGGTATCCGGCACTCCGGCCGCGCAAAACGTGGTCGCGGGCGTAATCGGCTTCACCGCGGCGAACATAATCTTCGACGCCGGTCAGTCCGGCGAGGATGTGCGCTTCAACAGCGCGCAGTTCCGCTATACAGACGGTATGACAACCGACGTCAGCAACTGCGTGGCCTACGACGGCTCACAGCGGCTCAATGACACTTCGGTCAACCCGTCCTCTACGGCGGCGCATACCTTCACATTCGATACCGCGCTTGTGGTGCCAAAAGGCACAACCAAGACGGTCGCCATCAAATGTGATATTCCGGGCAGCGCTACGGCCTCCGACACGTTCGCATGGGGCGTTACCGACGGCGACACGATCTCGGGCACGGGCATTGGCTCCGGCAGTTCTATCGCCGCTTCCATCACGACCGGAGGCAACACGATGACGATAGCGGGTTCCGGCGCGCTCACGGTCAGCCGCGACGCATCGGCTCCGTCCTACACAATAGCTGTCGCGGGCGTGAGCAACTCATTGCTCAACATAATCCGTTTCGACGGCACCAACGAGGACCAGAAACTCGACCGCGTGGCCCTCGAGATGGCTAACGGCGCCTCGACATCGACTCCGTCCAACATCAACAAAGTAACGCTGTGGGACGGCGCAACAAAGGTGGGCGAAGCGATCTTCACCAGCCGCTACGCGACCTCGACGATAGGCACCTGCACCGGTTGTGGCACGGTTACCATTCCGGCCAACGGCTACAAGGTCATCACAGTCAAAGGCGATCTTGCGGGCATCGGCACCGGACAGGCAACCACGACCAACGGCCTCCTGCTTGAGGTCGAGTACGACGGCAATGACACGACCGGCACTCGCTCTATCGGCCAGGCGTCGGGCACGACCATAAACCAAGGGTCGGCCACTGACACCGACGGCGCGGGCATCCGCATATTCCGCGATGTTCCGACCGTCGCTCAGTACAGCAGTGGCGCGTGTTCTAGCCTTGGCACGCTCATAACCGGCACGGCCCAAGCGGTACACTGCTTCAGCGTCACTGCAAGCAACACTGGCAATCCGAACGGTATCGGGCTCTACAAGTTCACCGTTAATGTGGCTACCAGCGCCAACAGCGCAGTTACCGGCACTACGTCGGTAGAGAACCTCGACATCTACGCCTACACCGACTCGGCGATGAGCCAGGCGGTATCGGGCTACACCGACGGTCTCGTCTTCGACGGCACCGACGGCCAGATAATCGCGGGCGATAACAGCGCGGTTCTCTCGTCGGTCCTGCAGGTCCCGGCGGGCTCGACGTACTACTTCAAGGTAGTGCTCGATGTTGCACTTACTGCCGGCACAGGCACATTCAGTGGCTCGCTTACGACGAAACTCGTCGGCGATGCGGCATATCCGCATCTAGGCGGTCCGCTTACAGCCAAGGCCGCTACGGTGGACGGCAACGGCGGCGGGAATGACGACTTCATCTGGTCGCCGAACGCCACAACTACGTCCACGGCTCACAATCTTGACTGGACGAACGGCTATGGCATATCCGGCCTTCCGTCCGCCGGTCTCTCGGGCCAGACGCTCTCGAAGTAACCAAACACAAGCTGGCTAGGAACTCCTGGCTAACGCACAAGCAAAAACCCCTCCGAAAGACGGAGGGGTTTTTGCGTTATCCACAGTTCCACAGGATGCCTTTATTTTGGGTCTATAATAGAAAGACGTTTTTTGTGCGCTCAATTGGTGCACTTATTATTTTATTTTAATGTCAATATGAAAAGCTCGTTTATTCGCGGCAAGACCCGTTCCGCCGCTTTGGTCGGACTCTCGGTCCTTGGCGCGGTCGCTCTTGGTGCCACTATCGTAGGCGCCGCAACCACCATTAACGCTAATATAGACACCGCAGGCACACTCACGGTTTCAGGCCACTCGTCGCTAACAACCGCTTCTTCGACCATCGCCTCTATGACAGGCAACTTCATGGTCAACGGCTTTGCAACGACAACAGCCGCAACCGGCGCTATTGCCACGGAGGGGGCTCTTACCGTTAACGGCAACTCGACTTTGGGCGATGAGGTTACAGATTCAATTACCGCAACCGGCTACTTTACGCAGGTGCGCGTCGGCACTGGCACGACCTTCGGCAACATCGGCGCGGTTGGCGCCGACGAACTCGGTGTCGAGGGCGCTATGGAAGTTGACGGCGCGGCATACTTTGACGGGGCAGTTGCACTTACCTCCACACTTTCGGTCTCGTCCGCAACGTCTACGCTTGCCACTACAACTGTCGCGAGTCTTCTTACGGTAGGTTCGACGACGCCGCAGTACTCGCACGCCGAGGCAATCGTGGACGGCCCCGGCACGACGACGCTCTGGATAACGTCTTCTCACGATACCAAGGGCGGCTGTATCCAGCTTGAGAATGACGCCGGAATAGTTACCAGAATATACGTCAACGGCACAACTCTCCGCATAGAAGCTGGGGACTGCAAATAGTGAGCTTGTCCTTAATTTATAAGCTCACTATGGCAACCGTATGAAAAAAATACTGGGAATACTCTTGGGAGCCATTGCGCTTCTTCTGCCGGCGGTTGCGCTCGCGACGTATAACGACGTGACAATAGGCGCGGACGTTACGATATCGTCGAACAGCGTTTCGTTCACGTCCGTCGCCTCATCTTCCGTCGAGTCTCTTCTAGTTGATACAAACAGTTTCAACGTCGCGGTCGCGCCGTCATCCTCGTTTGATGCGCGGAGCGCAAACGGATATCTGACCGGCGTTTCTACGGCAACCACTTCCGGCTACTCGGCCGCTACGACATGCGAGAGCGGAGGGACCTCGCTCACATCGATTTCTTCTGTAGATGGCACAACAACCGTTACCGTAACTCCAAATACCACCGCGTGTCCGAGCGCCGGTCCAAGCGGCGGAGGCAGCAGCAGTAGCAGCAGCGGCGGTGGAGGCGGCGGCGGGGGCGGTCCGATTGCAACCACGCAAACTACGACAAGCACTACGACCACGACCACCAGCACTACGCAGACAACCCCTTCCACCTCGGCGACGACGCAAACAGGCACGCAAACTTCGACGCAAACTTCTGCACCGGCAACCGCGGGGATAGCGTTTTCGGAGGATTTCGGAATCGGAGCGGAAAATGATGCCGTTGTGGCTCTGCAAACATTTCTTGAGAATAAAGGATTTCTGACGATACCGTCCGGCATTGCCAAGGGATATTTCGGCGGACTCACGCGCGTGGCGGTTCGGGCGTATCAAAAGAGCATGGGCATATCGCAGACCGGCTACGTTGGCCCCAAGACGCGCGCGGCGCTTAACGGCGACGTTTTGGTCCCTGCCGCGAGCGCGGCACCGTCCACCACTCCCAGCGCGACGGTAGTATTTGGAGCGTTCACTCGCGATCTGGAAATCGGAATGACAGGCGACGACGTCAAGGCCCTGCAGGTGTTCCTGAATACTCACGGCTACGAGGTGGCGGCGAGCGGCCCTGGTTCGTCCGGCAACGAGACAAGCAGATTCGGCGGCTTGACTCGCGCCGCGCTCGTCAAATTCCAAAAGACTAATAATATCTCTCCGGCGGCCGGCTACTTCGGCCCCAAGACCCGCACAATAGTAAACGGGATGCAATAAATCGGCGCTTCCGATATACTGTTCGGCATGAGTACGCAACTTAAGGTTGGTATCGGTGTCGCTGTTATAGTTTTATTCTCCGCGGGCTTGTGGTTTGGCGGGTTGCTCCGCGTCGGGCCGGCCAAGGCTCCGTCGCTCGACAGGGAGCTGAATTTCCCTGCGGATTTTCCGCAAGAGGCGCGCCAGATACTCACGCAAAACGTGCAAACTCTCCGCGAGCGGATCCTCCAAAATCAGGAGGACGCCGCCGCGTGGCTCGACTTGGCTATCCAGTACAAAACCATCAACGACTTCGACGGCGCGATAGAAATTTGGAAATATTTGGCGGACGCCAAAAATCATCCGGTGGCGTATTACAACCTTGGCAGTACCTATCATCTCGATCTCAAGCAGTATGCGCAATCGGAAAACTATTACCGCAAGGCGATAGAAGCGAATCCGGGATTCGCACTGAACTACTCCGGACTCCACGAGCTCTACAAATATTCCTACAAGCAGGACGGCACTTTGGCGGCGGATGTGCTGAAGGAGGGTATAGAAAAAGTTTCGGACAACGGCCGCATCGACCTTATGACCGCGCTCGCGGGTTACTATGTGGAAAAGGGCGATAAGACGCAGGCCGTAGAGTGGTACGGCAAGGCAAAACTAGCCGCCACTTCCGCTGGCAACCCCGATCTCGCCGGCCAAATCCAAAAGCAGATCGACCTCCTCAACTCCCGCTAGAGGGCAATCGCAAGACTAAACATCGCGAATCGAAAGTTATCCACAGTTCTTGCGAAGGTCAGACCTTCGCATATGATTCGTTCATCTTCAATGTTACGATGGAGTTGCGAAGGTCAGACCTTCGCAACTTATGAGAAAAGATGCTCCCTTTGCAGTTGGAGAAATGTATCATCTCTATAATAGAGGTGCCCATAAACAATCCATTTTCACAACCGATTCGGATTATAAGCGTTTTCTTTTGCTTCTCCACTTATCAAACAGCGATTGTAGAGTAGATGTCCGTGAGACATTAAGAAAGTACGAAGGCTTTGATTCCGCGGTTATTTTCAAAGAGGAAAAACCAGACAAATCACTTGTGGATATATTCGCATATTGTTTAATGCCTAATCACTTCCATCTAGTTTTACGCGAGAAAAAAGAGTGTGGGATATCAAAATTTACCCGAAAGGTTTTCACCGGCTACTCGATGTATTTCAATATTCTCCACAAACACAGCGGTATTATTGCACAAGGAGCATTTAAAAGTAGACATGTAGACGACGAGCCCTATTTCCGTTACATATTTGCTTATGTACATCTCAATCCTCTTTCGTTGGTTTTTCCAGATTGGGAAAAAATAGGTATAACGGATGGAAATACGGCGAGAAATTTCCTGCATTCTTACCGCTACTCAAGTTTCTATGACTACATCTCGGGTAATCGACCGGAAGGCGCAGTCCTTTCTTCTGACCAAGCCCCAGATTTCCTTAGGACTCAAAATGATCTTGAAGAATTGTTAAAATCTTATACAGGAGAACGGTTTGCGAAGGTCTGACCTTCGCAAGAAAAACTGTGGATAAGTCTATGATGGTAAAATTTGTAGATGAATGACTCATTGCCGGAAGGGGAGAGGAAGCTGATATTCAAGCGGTGGGAGTTTTGGATCGGGGTTCTTGTCCTTATCATAGGGACCATTTTTACGAGAAATTATCTCGAGTGGGTTGGCGACCAAGCCGTGGTGCGCATGCAAAATATTCTTGCGCGGGAGGAATGGCAGAGGATGGAAGCCGAGTCCGGGAACCTTGAAGCTGCCTACCGCGCCGACGCCTACGGCGGCGCTACGCCGGAGGAAACTTTGCGATTGTTTGTAGAGGCGTTGGAGAAGGAGGATTTTGTTTTGGCGTCGAAGTATTTTGTGGTGGAGAAGCAAGAGGAAAATTTAAAAGAATTAAAATTAGGTTCAAATCAGTTCTTTATTAATGCCTATCATAATGGGAGATTAGTTCCTCCATCTGGAGTTGGTTCGTCCGGTATTTATGAAATAGAAGTTTTTCCTCAAAACGAAAATACAGCCTTTGGAGTTCGCCTGACCAAAAATCCATTTACTAACAAATGGAAAATACTCGAGCTTTGATTTTGAAAAGTTTGATTTTGTTAGCGGGGATTATGTCCCCGTTTTTTGCATGGGCATACGAGACAAATACGCACGAGGCGCTTGCGCGGGCGACCGTTGAGGCATACGGGCAATTGCACAGCGGAACTTTTGTCTCGATGTTCGATAGGGAAATTGTTCGCGGGAGCTCGGGAGAGGATTTTGGCTCACGCCCGACAAACCACTTCTACGACCCGGTAAATAATCGTGGATTGACTGTTTGGAGAGGAGAATTCGAGTCGTCAAAGCAGTGGGCGCGGGATACCGAGGCGCAGGGGAATTACAACTGCTGGGGCACCATTATCTGCTTTGGCACGCATGTTGGCTATAATGACAAATGGTTTAGCTCGCCCACCGACTACTCGTGGGACAGGGCCGTATATGAATATGTTTATGGCGACAAAGCGCGCGCCGCAGAAACGCTGGGGCATATTTTGCATTTACTGCAGGACGCGACGGTGCCGGCGCATGTGCGCAACGATCCGCATCTTAACCACAATGGCTACGGTGACGCGGACCCCTACGAGAATTTTACGGGTCAATTTAGCCAAGTCGCCGTTCCAAACAATCTACAAACCCCAAACTTTATTGGTCTTTCCGAAGCGTTTGATTTTACCGCGGAGTTTACGAACAAAAATTTTTTGAGTAAAGATACTCTGTTTAAAAATTACTCTTCTCCTATATTGGATAGTTTGGATATAAAAAATGGATTTGTATATTCCAGATTCGGACACAAAGTTGCTCGTGCAGAAGTACGAATTAATAAAAAAGCCGGAGAATTTATTAAAGAAATTGAAATAAAATTTGATGATGAAAATGACTCTGTGGCATCTGATTACTGGCGCGTGTTATCAAAACGCGCGATCGAAAGCGGGGTTGGGGTAATCGATCTGTTTTTCAAAGAAGCGGAAAAAGAAAGGCAGGCCGGAAAACTGAAGGCGAAGAACGTCAGCCAGGCGGAACTGGATTTTAAAGAAACGGCGAGCAAGAGCTTTAAGGTTGTTAAGAAGCTCTACGGCTCGAGCCTGAATCAGGAAGAATATGACGAGCTTCTTGGCGCCTCGGTCGCAACTGCTCCCGCGCTCGAACCGGAACCTACGCCTGTTACTGTCCCGCCGCAAATCGCGCGAGACACGGCGCCTCAAAAAATCGAAGAACCCGGCATTGTCGCGGGCGAGGAGTCCGAAGCGCCGCAGACGCCTCTTGAAGAGTCGCCCGCGTCCGCGACACCGGAAGTTGAAGAAACTTCAATCGAGCCAATACCGAATCCGACGCCCTTTCCCGAGATGACCCCGCCTCCGCCGGAGCCCCCACCTCCTCCGCAATCCTCGCCCAGCACCGGCGGCGCATTGCACGTGCCGCCTCCTCCGGCGCAGGAGGAGCAGGCCGCGGTGGCTGCCGAGGAGGAGGCTACAAGCACTCCTGATACCGCCACCAGTACGCCGGAAGTTGCGACAAGCACGCAGGAGACGGCAACCGCAACAAGCACTTCGCAAACAGATGCCGCCGCTACCTCGACCGCAACTTCGACTGACCCATCATCACAAGCGACATCTACGCCCGCTCTGACAACCGAATTCCATGACGCTCCGTTCGAAGACTCTTTCGACAACTTTAATTCGCTTGGCTGGAGCGAGATAAACACGCGATATGCAACGACTTCCGAAAATTGTTACTCGAATGCCTGTATAAAAGCGCAAACCGGATTTAATGTAATCGCGAAGACCGGCACGCCGGTACTCGAGGGCGGTTTTACCATACGCGGCCGCAGACACATCGGTTTTAGAACGGCGATACCCGACATGTTCATCAGCTATGGACCTTCTGAGAACGGAGAGTATGTGCATATATTGGACGACATACCCGATGACGACGCGTGGCACCAGTACGCGATATTCTGGAGGGAAGGACCGGCCGGCCTTAAAGAGTTTTGCCTGCTCACGGACCGGACGGATCCGGTTTCCTGTTCGTGGTTTAGCACCAAAGTCAACGACAATATCCAAAACGGAATTCCCATCGACACCATACGTCTTGACGCCAACGTATCCAGGACCGACCTGGGCGACGCGGTATGGTGGGATGAACTTCGGAGGCTGTGATATCATTTTCATGATGGAGCGTTATTTTACCAAAACATTTTTCAGATTTTTCATGGGCTTTGTCGCGATCATCGCGCTTGCCTTCGGCGTTATGTACATTGCAGGCTCGCAGCTTTTTCAGGGTCCGATTGACAACGTCGCCGCGCCAAGGTAGATTTCCCGTACAGGCCGCGAAGACCGCAGGAACCCTGATCCGCCAGACGGCGGAGAAGGGGTTAATACATCGGAACTCCTGCGCAGTTGGTCGACTTACGGGCCTTATGGGCTTTTTCTTTTTGTTCGTATGGCAATAACAAAGCAGAAAAAAAGCGAAATAGTGGAAAAAGTGCGCGACATCGCGAGCAAGGCAAAAACGCTCGTGTTCGCGAACTTTAAAGGGCTTACTGTCGCGCAGCAGTCCGAGATGCGCAGGGCACTGCGCGCGCAGGGCATCGGATACACGGTGGCCAAAAAATCTTTGCTGAAGCGCGGCCTTGAAGGAAAGTTTCAGGGCGAGCCGCCCGCGCTTGAAGGAGAGATAGCTCTTGCATACGGCCCGGCTTTCGCCGGAGCTTCGGCAGGCAAGGACGACGAGCTTGCTCCCGCGCGCGAGCTTGCGGCATTCGTCAAAAAGTTCAGCGGCGGTCTTGCTTTCGCCGGCGGTGTCTTCCAAGGCAAATATGTCGGCAAGGATGGCATAATCTCCATTGCCGCGATACCGGGCCTAGATGTCTTGCGGGCGCAGTTCGTATATACAATTAACGGTCCTATACAAAAACTCGCCGTCGTATTAAATGAGGTGGCGAAAAAAAGATAAACATGGCAGAAAAACTCAATGAAATTATAGAAAAGGTGGAGTCTCTCTCGGTCATAGAGTTGCATGAGCTGGTGAAGGCTCTTGAAGAGAAGTTCGGAGTTTCCGCCGCCGCTGTCGCGCCGGCCGCGCCGGCCGCTGGTGCCGAAGCGAAGGAGGAAAAGTCGGCCTTTAATGTGCATTTGATGGAGGCCGGCGCGCAGAAAGTCGCGGTCATCAAGGCCGTCAAGGACGCACTTGGGCTTGGGCTAAAGGAGGCTAAGGATTTGGTTGATGCCGTCCCGTCCGTGCTTAAGGAAGGGATGAAGAAAGAGGACGCCGACAAGCTTAAAGCGGCCGTAGAGGCCGCGGGCGGCAAGGTGGAGCTTAAGTAACTTTTGGCAAAGTCCGGCTGTTTAAGAGATAACTGTTGGTAAGGAGGCCCCGCAAAAAGCGGGGCTTTCTTTGTGATTGCATCATACGGCGGTTTGTGGTTAGAATGCGCTTGTTTATATGACCGATCCCCTGCAGAAGCTATTCGGGAGCATGGCGCGGCTCAAGCTTTTGCGCCTGTTTTTGTTCAACCCCGGCAGACAGTTTACGGTGCCCGAGGCGGCGGAGAGAGCTCGGGTGCCGGAGCGCACCGCGCGCAAGGAGATAAATCTTTTCGCCAGCGTGCGGCTTATAAAGCGCGCGCGTTCAAGGAGCCGCGGCGCGCGCTATCTGCTGAACTCCGATTTTGGATATTTGGCCGCTCTGCAGAGCCTGCTGCTGAACGCTCCCGAGCGCGGCGCGGACATCTACGAGCGAGTGCGCAAAGCGGGCGGCATCAAGCTCGTTATCATCGCCGGCATTTTTGTCGGCGAGTGGGAGAGCGCGCTCGATGTTCTTATCGTAGGCGACCGCGTCAAGGAAAAAAAGCTGCGCTCGCGCATCAAGAATCTGGAGTCCGAACTGGGCAAGGAATTGCGCTACTCGCTCCTCTCCAGCGATGACTTTTTTTACCGGCTGAACATGAACGACAAGCTGGTGCGCGATATCCTTGATTACCAGCACAAGATCGTCTTCGACCGCCTGAATATTGGCCTGAAATAGTCGGGACATAGGTGTGGATATTGTTGTGGAAAATATGTGGATTTAACCCCACAATTAGGGAGTCGATATTTAATAGTTTAGTAATTATTGGAATTTACATATGATAGTGCAGAATTGGGCGACGGTCCTTCAGCAGTCCTTCAACAACTTGCTGTGGGGAGTCGTCAACTTCATCCCGAACCTGCTTCTCGCGGTAATAATATTCGTAATAGGCTGGTTCGTAGCCTCTCTGCTCGGGCGTGTCGTAATGGAGGCCGTCAAGGCCATCCGAGTGGATGCCGCACTGCGCAGCGCTGGCGTGGAGGAAATTGTTAACCGCGCTGGCTACTCGCTCAACTCGGGTGCCTTTCTTGGCGCGCTGGTGAAGTGGTTTGTGATAATCGTCTTCCTGCTTGCTTCTCTGCAGGCGCTCAGCCTCACGCAGGTGACGCTATTTATCCAGCTCGGGCTTCTTCCGTTCCTCGCGCGCGTAATTATCGCGGCGCTTATAGTGGTTGTGGCGGCGGTCGTGGCAGAGGTGGCGCAGGGAGTTGTCGCGGGCGCGGCGCGCGCGGCCGGCGTGCGCTCGGCCGGATTTGCCGGCACGATGGCGCGCTGGGCCATTTGGGTCTTTGCCATTCTTGCGGCACTCGACACGCTTGGTGTAACGCCATTCGTTCAGACGATATTTACCGGCGTTGTGGTCGCGCTGTCCATAGCCTTCGGGCTTGCCTTCGGGCTCGGCGGCCAGGATGCGGCCGGGCGTTTTATCGATCGCGTTCGCTCCGACATCAAAGGAAAGGAATAGCCGGTCTGTCCACAGGTCTTACACAAAAGCCCTCCCTGTGCCGGTCGGCACGGGGAGGGTTTTTGTGTTCTCGATTGGACTCGCACATTCATTTGACTTCCAGACCGTAGCGTATATAATGCGAGACATAGATATGTCGACCATCAAAAAAACGCCGAAGCGGAAACGGTAGCCCCCGCGGGTTTTCGTGCGCCGCTTCGAGAGAAGCGGCTTTTTTGTTCTCGCGTATCTTGTACCTTAACAACTAAATTCCACCACGCGGCGCACTTCGTGTGGGTCTTTTTGTGCGCTATGGAGGTGGGTAGGTAACAAATGTATTGGCAGAAATGCGCAGCATTTCTGCTTATAAACAACAGATTATTGCGGTTCTCAATCTCCCAAAAGAGGTTGGAACTAATAAGGGCGTATGGTGGATGCCTTGGCTTTGAAAGGCGATGAAGGACGCGGCGTGGCGGCGATACGCTCCGGGGAGGTGCCAAGCAACCTTCGATCCGGAGATGTCCGAATGAGGAAACTCACTGGAGCGAAATCTCCAGTACCCCGCAGTAATGCGGGGAGCAGACCTCGGGAAGTGAAACATCTCAGTACCGAGAGGAAAAGAGACCAATAGGTATTTCGTCAGTAGCGGCGAGCGAACGCGAATGTGAGCCCAAACTGCAAAGTTTCCCAAACTCCTTGGTAGTTCGAGGGGTTCGGGAAATTTTCAGGGTTATAAGGCATTGATAGGCCTGAGAGAAATCGAATGGCCAAGAAGTTACAAATTGCTGCGGTAGCCGAACGCGCTGGGAAGCGCGGCCCAAGAGGGTGAAGGCCCCGTAGGCGAAACTGCAGCAACTTCTGCAATGTCCTTGAGTAGCTCAAGACACGAATGGCTTGAGTGAATTTGCCGGAACTAACCGGTAAGGCTACATACTTTCAAAGACCGATAGTGAACTAGTACCGTGAGGGAAAGGTGAAAAGAACCCCGGAAGGGGAGTGAAATAGATCTGAAACCATATGTCTACAAAGAGTCGAAGAGGCCGAGAGTAATCGAAGCCTCGACGGCGTGCCTATTGAAGAATGAGCCTGCGAGTTACCGTATGCCGCATAGACTTAAGCCCGCTAGGGCGGAGGTGTAGCGAAAGCGAGCGTGAATAGCGCGAAAATAAGTGGCATGCAGTAGACCCGAAGCAAGGTGAGCTACCCATGAGCAGGGTGAACTCCGGCGAAAGCCGGAGGGAGGCCCGAACCGTTGAGCCGTTCAAAACTCTCGGATGACTTGTGGGTTGGAGTGAAAAGCTAATCGAACCTTGTAATAGCTGGTTCTCTCTGAAACAGCTTTTGGGCTGGCGTCGCATTGATTGGCAGACGGGGGTAGAGCACTGGAAGGATGAGACAGGGCGAAAGCTCGCTCATCCTATCAAACTCCGAATACCGTTTGCGTTATGCGGCAGTTAGTACGTGGGGGCTAAGCTCCACCGTACAAAAGGAGAAGAGTCCTAGATCTCAAGTTAAGGTCCCAAAATCTACGTTAAGTGCATCACAAGGAGGTGAAGTCTCGAAGACAATGAGGATGTTGGCTTAGAAGCAGCCATCATTGAAAGAAAGCGTAACAGCTCACTCATCGAGAGATCTCGCGCCGAAGATAATCGGGGCTAAAACGTAGTACCGAAACTGAGGATTCGTCCTGAGAGCAATCAAAGGACGAGTGGTAAGAGAGCGTTCGCATCCGCGATGAAGCTGAAGGCGTGAGCCGCAGTGGAGCGTTGCGAAGTGAGAATGCAGGCACAAGTAACCGCAATGCGGGTGAGATCCCCGCACGCCGAAAGCACAAGGTTTCCTACTCAACGGTGATCAGAGTAGGGTTAGTCGGTCCTAAGCCGATGGCGAAAGCCGCAGGTAATGGACAGTGGGTTAATATTCCCACACCGGCGACTCAGTGATGGAGGGACGGAGCACATAAACAGTGGCGCCTTATTGGATTGGCGTCCGTAGCCGAAGACTTGCAAGGCAGGAAAATCCGCTTTGCGCTGTCGAAGCATCGGGGCACTTTCAGGTTCGCCTGAGAGGACCACTGCGAAGAGGCTTCCAAGAAAAACTTCTAAACTATATGGGTCGTACGACCGTACCGCAAACCGACACAGGTGTGCAGCTCGAGTAGAGCAAGGCGAACGAGTGAGAGTACTCCAAGGAACTCGGCAAAAAATCGGCCGTACCTTCGGAATAAGGCCTGCCGCGCGCGAGCGCGGCCGCAGCGAAAGTATCCCTGGCGACTGTTTACCAAAAACACAGCTTCCTGCGAACCCGTAAGGGGATGTATAGGAGGTGACACTTGACCAATGCCAGAAGGTCAAATATGGCCCGTCCTTTGATCGCAAGATTGGAGGGCCGAGCTATATAAGCCCTGGTGAATGTCGGCGATAACTATAATCGTCCTAAGGTTCTCTGCTTGAGCAATCGAGCAGGGAAGGACTAGGACTATTACAGAATCGGGTAAATAGCGAAAAAGTTACACAAAAAGCTACTTCTCTACATAGGAATATGTAGAAGGTCCTAAAAAACACGCGGCTCACATAAGAGACCATACGCCGTGCTTCCAGAACGGAAGAAGACATGGTCCTTCGCCCACAGGAAGCGAAAAGCGAAATTCCTTGTCTGGTAAGTTCAGACGCGCACGAATAGTGTAACGACTGGGGAACTGTCTCGGAGTACCGCTCGGTGAAAATACAATACCGGTGAAGATGCCGGTTACCTGCAGTTAGACGAAAAGACCCCAGAAGCTTTACTGTAGCTTGATATTGTGCATGCGGCTTTGTTGCGTAGCATAGGTGGGAGAGGTTGAGGCGGTGCTTTCGGGCGCCGCGGACTCGTCAGTGAAATACCACTCTGTAAAATTGTATGTACTAACCGGACGCGCAAAACGCGTTCGAGACATTATCTGGTGGGCAGTTTTAGTGGGGCGCTATCCTCCTAAAAAGTAACGGAGGAGTTCATTAAGGTTCCCTAGGCGCGAATGGAAACCGTGCCGATAGCGTAATGGCAAAAGGGAGCTTGACTGCAAGGCGTAAATGCCGAGCAGGTGCGAAAGCAGGACATAGTGAACCGACCATCCGCATTAGAGGCGGTGGAAGATTATCTGACAAAAGCTACTCTGGGGATAACAGGCTAGTTCCGCCTAAGCGTCCATAGCGACGGCGGAGTTCGGCACCTCGATGTCGGCGCGAGGAAACGTGGTGACGTTTGGAACCACACTGTTAAGAATGTTCACGGCGGCACTGAGGAGTAATCCACAGTGAGAAACCGACTATATCGGTGGAATCCTAACCTGTCGTATGGTAGGATAATACCGAGGGAAGTCATGCAACCGCTTTCGTCAACAACCAAAGCATATCTTGCCGGCTTTTTAGACGGCGACGGAAGTATTTATGTGCGGCTCAAACCTAATTCTACCTATAAGTATGGATTTCAGGTTGCGCCGTATGTGGTATTTTTTCAATCGCAAAAGGCTAAAAAGCTATTCGAAAAATTATGTGGTCTTGTGGGGTCCGGGTATATCCGGGAGCGCAGTGACGGAGTTATCGAATACATTATTGGCAAGACCGATGCAATTAAAGAATTTTTAATTGCTGTAGAACCACATTCGGTTCTAAAACGGGAGCAAATAAAGCTAATGCTTGAGATTCTCGAGTATCGACAGACTATAAAGTCTGAACGAGAGTTCAAAAAGTTGATGAAAATGATAGATCGTTTCGGTGAGTTAAATTACTCAAAGAAGCGCCTTAAGCGAGTGCTGACCCCGTAGAGACTACACGTCGGTCTCCCTAATTTAGGGATGAAGGTATAGTCCAATCCCCACAGTAATGTGGGAAGACTTGATTCGTTTCGAGTCGATAGATGCGTGAGACAGGTTGGTCTCCTATCTACTGCAGGCGTCGATTCTTGAGAAGAGTTCTTCCTAGTACGAGAGGACCGGAAGGAACTGACCGCTGGTCTACCAGCTCTCCTGCCAAGGGGACCGCTGGGTAGCTATGTCGGGAACGGATAAGCGCTGAAAGCATCTAAGCGCGAAGCCAACTTCAAGATGAGGAATCATTAAGATCCGTGGGAGATGACCACGTTGATAGGTTCTAGGTGTACGTGCCGCAAGGCATTGAGCCGAGGAATACTAATCGATCGATGTTCCGGCCCCTTTTGGGCAACCCTTCGCAATTTATGGAGGGGAAATGGATTGAGAGTCGCAATAATCTGTTGTTGATTTTGTTTTATAAAATTACCCCTGAGGCTTTGTCGAAGGGTTAGTTTGGACCTTCTGTTTTGGTGGCTTGGCGGCGGGGTCACACCCGTTCTCATTCCGAACACGGAAGTTAAGCCCGCTAGCGCCGATGGTAGTTGTTGTTACAGACAGCGAGAGTAGGTAGCCGCCAGAACAGAGGATCTAAATTTTTTAAGCAACCGGCGCTGCGGTTTTTCTTTTTGCTTTGATATACAATATCTCCATGGCTCTATCTTGGGGAGGCAGGAGGAAATTGCTTTACGCGGCGGTGGCGGCAGTTTTTGGGTTTGCCGTAATGTTCGGGATCTATAGAACTTTCTTTACCGCGGTGCCCACTTGCCGCGACGGAGCGCAGAACGGTCGAGAGTCGGGCGTCGACTGCGGCGGCGACTGCGCGCTCCTGTGCCAGGCGGAGGCGCGCGCGCCGGTCGTGCTTTGGGTACGCGCTATGAGCGGGGGCGAGGGCGCCTATACAGCCGCCGCTTACGTGCAAAACCAGAATGCGGGCGCCTATGCTCCCGACGTGCATTACGCATTTCAGCTTTTTGATGGGAACAATCTTCTTGTAGCCGAGCGCACCGGCACCATCCTTTTGCCGCCGGTGCAGACAATTCCGATTATCGAGCCGAATATCGACGTGGGCAACCGCACCGTGGCGCGGGCGATGCTGTCCTTCACAAGAGAGCCGTACTGGCTGCACGCGCGAGAAGGCGATTTCCCCGCGCTCAGGACTACCGGTGTCTTGCTGAAGGAAGGCGATGGCACGCTCCTCAACGCGACGCTTGTAAACGATTCGCCTTATGGCGCGGAGGCGGAGGTCGGAGCCGTACTTTTTGACGCGCAAGGAGTCGCCCTGGCCGCGTCGCGCACTGCTCTCTCCGTAGACCGAAAGTCCCAGGAATCCATCTTCTTTACATGGCCGGACGGCGTCAGGGGAGCAATCAGGGCCGAAGTCATTGCTCTTCCTATAGCTAAATGAGTCAGATAATAAAAAGAATCCGGATAGACTGGATGGCTTTTTCCTCCGCTCTTGCGCTTGCACTATTCGGCCTCCTTACGATGGGTTCTTTCACCGCGCAAGATCCTTTTTTCTTCCGCCAGGCTCTCTGGATCCTTGTCAGCGTGATTGTGTTCTTCGGCGCCGCGGCGTTAGATTGGCGCTTTTTGCGCCGCGGCGCCGTAGCCGCGGGGGCATATCTCGCGCTCATAGTCCCGCTTGCGGGGCTTTTTTTGCTCGGAACGGCGCTCCAAGGCGCGCGTAGCTGGTTCGATCTCGGAGCTCTCGCCGTACAGCCGGCCGAGTTCGCAAAAATAATCATGATTATCGCTCTCGCTAAATATTTCTCCCGTCGCCACATAGAGATAGCCAATTTCCGACACATACTCGTTTCCGGTGCATACGCGGCTATAGTGTTCGTTTTAATAGCGCTCCAGCCTGACTTCGGTTCCGCCATAATCATTGCCGCCATTTGGCTCTTGATGGTGCTCTTTTCCGGGATTTCGAGGAAGCATTTGTTCATTACTATAGCCGTCGGCATTAGTGTGCTTGCAGGGCTTTGGGTGTTCGGTTTCGAGGATTATCAAAAACAGCGCGTCCTAACTTTTTTGAATCCGCTTGCGGACATCCACGGCGCGGGCTATAACGCCTATCAGTCTACGGTGGCGGTCGGCTCCGGAGAGCTCGTTGGCAAGGGCGTAGGGTATGGCACGCAGAGTAAACTGCGTTTTCTTCCCGAGTATCAGACGGATTTTATTTTCGCGGCTTTCGCCGAGGAATGGGGGTTTGCCGGTACAGTGCTCCTGTTTGCTTTGTACGGCGTGCTGTTTTGGCGGATATTGCACAGCGCCATGCGCGGAGCGTCCAATTTCGAGACGCTTTTTGCCGTGGGAGTGCTGTGCTACTTTGGGGCGCACTTTGCCCTGCATGTGGGCATCAATCTCGGTCTTTTGCCCGTGACCGGCACTACTATTCCATTTATGAGCTACGGCGGTTCGCACCTGCTCGCGGAGTTTCTTTCTCTGGGCATTCTCTCTGGAATGAACTCTTACGCGCGCGCGGCGCATCGCGACGCACTGGACAGGGAATTAACGATATAGCGCGAGCGTTTTTAGGAGCATTTGTTTGAGCGAGAATTCGCCTGGATTTTTGTTGTCCAATATTTCCCCGACACCACCGACGTGGTTCGCCAATATGGGAAGTCCCGCGAGCTTCGCTTCCAACAATACGTACGGCAGGCCTTCTTTAAGCGATGGCAGGGCAAAGACGTCGAAGCCCCGCAGTGCCTCGCTTGCAGGCACGAAGCCGAACAGCTTCACCCGATCGTTCAAATTATATTTTTTTATTTTTTCTTCAAGATGCCCGCGCTCCTCGCCCTCGCCGACTATGGCGACGAACATGCTGGAGTTGTTTTTTGCCTGCTCGATAAGCACTTGTTGGTTTTTGTTTTTATTTAACTCGCCTATAGTTCCGGTTATCACCGCTCCCGGCGGAAACGCGCTTCTGATCATTTTTCCCGTACCAAGTGTCTCCAGGCCGATACCATTGTATATACGCACTGTTTTCCTGCTCACGAAGGGCATCCGCCGCGCGACGCGCAGATCGTAGTCAGAGATGACGATAACCGTATGCGAGAGGAGCGCCGTAAGCCAGGAGAAGAACCATATCGCGCCGCGCATTAAGAAATTTCTCTGCTCCCAAAACGGCCAGCCGTGCGCGGTAAAGATAATTTTATGGACGCCGGCGAGGCGCGCGGCAAGCGCGCCCACGCCGCCAGCTTTACTCGAATTCAAATGCGCTATGTCGGGCTTTTCTTTTTTAAACAACCGGTATAGCTCAAAAAAACTTGTCGTATCTTTTCCGAACGAAACATCACGCCCAAGCGAACTGATATAATATATCATGACACTTGCCGATTTTAACTTATCCGCCAGCAGACCCGGTTTGCCTGCTGACAAGGCAGGCTCTCCGAGCGCAACTGCGACCTCGAATTCGTCTTTTGGCAGACCTGTAGCAAGGTCAAAGACATAGCGCTGTGCGCCGCCCCAATTGCCTTTCGTTATTACGTACAAAACTTTCTTTTTGCTCATTTTGTTGTAGTATATGCCAAAACTATGACAACCGTATTCCGTCCCCGCACGCTTATCCTTTTTGCGGGGGACTTGATTTTTTTTGTGCTTGCTCTCTGGTTTTCGCTTGCTTTGCGCGAGCTCATGCCGCCTCCAAGCGTGCTTTTCTTCGCGCACCTCGTCCCGTTCGCATTCCTGTTCGCCGCGTGGATATCGGTCTTCTTTATTGCCGGACTCTACGAGCGGTCGGTCATCCTCGCGCGCCGCGCGCTCTCCGCGACACTACTTGTCGCACAGATAATAAATTTGGTCCTTGCGGCGTTGTTCTTCTTTTTTGTTCCTGCCTTCGGCATAGCGCCGAAAACGCTTCTCGTTATTTACCTCATAGTCTCGTTCCTTTTGGTACTGCTGTGGCGCGCGGCACTCTTTCCGCGCCTTGGGCAAGGAGAGCCGGAGCGTGCCTTGCTTATAGGCGAGAGCCCGCGATTTGTCGATCTTTCCCGCGCGCTCAACACCGCGCACCGCTCTCCTACGCGCGTAGTTGCCGTCCTTAAGCCGCAAGAGGCGGTGCCGGAGCGCGTGCGCAGTGCCATAGCGGAGAATGGTATAAGCGTCGTCATTGCCGACTTCAATCATCCTTCCGTGGCGCGGGCCTTTCCCGGCCTTTTTAACTTGCTCACTGCGGGGGTGAGTTTCTTTGATGCGGCGGGACTTTACGAGGAAGTATTCGGCCGTATACTCCTCTCGCAGATAGACGACCGATGGATAGCCCGCAATGTCAGTCGCTATGCGCACACTCTGTACGACCCGGTCAAGCGGCTGATGGACATCGTTATAGCCCTCCCAGCGGCGCTATTCTCGCTTGTCTTTTATCCATTCATCGCGCTTACGATAAAAATAGAAGATGGAGGAGAAGTTCTTATTTCCATGCCACGCGCTGGCGAGGGCGGAGCCATTTTCAATTTGTACAAATTTCGCAGCATGACGGGCAACGACAGGGGAATGTACGGGCCTGGGGCGAGTTCCAAACTACAGGTGACAAGGGTGGGGAGATTCCTTCGGATATCGAGGTTGGACGAATTGCCGCAACTCTGGAATGTTGTCCGCGGCGACATATCGCTCATCGGTCCACGGCCAGAATTTCCTCCACTGGTCGAGGAATACGCCCGGCAGATCCCATACTATAATTTCCGCCATTTGGTTAAGCCGGGGCTCTCGGGCTGGGCCCAGCTTTATCACGACAGGCATCCGCATCACGAGGCACAGGTCGAAGCTACGCGCGAAAAATTTTCCTTCGACCTTTATTACCTCAAACACCGCTCGCTTCTTCTTGATGCCACGATAGTGCTCAAGACCGTTAAAAAGCTCATAATGCACGCGGGAGCGTAGGACGGTTTAATATATTGATACCGTGATTATCGACGGAAAAAAAATAGCAGAGGAAGTCATTGTCGGTTTGGGAGAAAGTTTGCGCGGGCGCAAACTGGGGCTTGTCATAGGGAGCGCCGACGCGGCGACGGAGTCATTCATAAAAATAAAATCGCGCGTAGCGCAGAGGCTCGGAGTCGAAATTTTGAAAGGTGAGCTGCAGGAGCTCGCAAATACCTGTGACGGTATTATAGTCCAACTGCCGATAACGAACGCCGAAAGATTGCTCGCGGAGATTCCACCGGATAAGGATGTAGACGCGCTCTCGCCGCGCCCGCTCGTGCGGGCGCCCGTAGCGGAGGCTATCTCGGAAATATTCACGCGCGCCGGAGTCGCGGCCGCGCATAAATTATCGGTTGTTATCGGCGCTGGGAAATTGGTCGGTGCGCCCGCGGCACAGCTTCTGCGCGATTTGGGAGCGGAGGTCCATATGGTTACGCAAACCCGCGGCTCACTCGAAGAGCTTAAGGATGCGGACATTGTGGTTTGTGGCGCCGGCGAGCCCGGGCTTATCAAGCCCGAGATGCTCAAGGAGGGGGTCGTGCTCATAGATGCGGGTACCTCCGAGCAGGGAGGACGGCTCATGGGCGACGCGGATCCGCAGTGCGCAAAAATCGCATCCGTCTTTACACCCGTCCCCGGCGGCGTGGGCCCCATCGCGGTTGCAATGATTTTCAAAAACTTACTGACTTTGGTAAAAAAATCTCAAAAATAAATCAATTTACACCTTAGTTGTAACGGTCGTGTAAGTTAAGGTGTAAGCCTCTTGTTAAAACGGTAATTGGCAAAAAATTCAATCTCTGTTATCCTGCCTATCATGTTTTGGTTGCGGTACAGCGCCATTTTGATCCTTATAGCATCGGCCGTCATTGGCTTTTTTGTATGGGTCACAACAGGCGGCGGCGGGCGGTTTGATTTTAAATTGGGGCTTGATCTCTCCGGAGGCACTCATCTTGTCTATCGCGCGGATACGAGCAAGCTAAAATCGGAAGACATCGCGGATTCACTAGGGACGCTCCGCGAGGTCATCGAGCGGCGCGTGAACGCCTTCGGAGTGGGCGAGCCGGTTGTAGAGACGGAGCAGGGCGGGGCGCTTGGACAGGGCGAGCACCGGCTCGTTGTCGAGCTGCCGGGCGTTACCGACATCGAGGAGGCGACAGCGATGATAGGCCGGACGCCCCTACTTGAGTTTAAGCTGGTCAAAAAGGAATTCGAAAAAAATGTTTCCGACGAGCATGGAGACCCGACCCCGGGCGCCTTCGACGATACGGGACTCACGGGCTCTTACATCACGCGCGCGGCGCTCGAATTCGGCGGCGGCGGGACCCTGCAGCAGCCCACGGTCCGCGTCGATTTTAACACCGAAGGCTCGAGGTTTTTTGCGGACCTGACGGGGAACAATGTCGGCCGATACATCGCCATATTCCTTGACGGGCGGGTAATATCCGCCCCCGTCGTCAGAGAGCGCATAGACGGCGGTAGTGCAGTAATCTCCGGCAATTTCACTGCGGAGTCCGCGCGCGAGCTCGTGCGCGGACTCAACCTGGGGGCCCTGCCCGTGCCCATAGAATTGCAGAGCACGCAGACAATAGGCGCGATATTGGGAGAGACCGCGCTGCGCGCCGGCCTCTTTGCCGGACTTGCCGGCTTTGCCGTATTGTCGGTCTTTATGATCCTTTGGTACCGTCTGCCGGGGCTTGTAGCTGTATTCGCACTCGTAATATACGTCGTGCTTATGCTCGCGCTCTTCAAGCTTATTCCGGTGGTGCTGACTGCCGCGGGCATAGCCGCCTTCATACTTTCTGTGGGGCTTGCGGTTGACGCAAACATCCTCATTGCCGAGCGCATTAAAGAAGAACTTGCGGCCGGCAAAAAGGCGGAATCTGCCATTCGCGAGGGATTTGCGCGAGCATGGCTCGCTATCCGCGACAGCAACTTTGCGCACATCATTGCCGCTGTAATACTGTTTTGGTTCGGGACGTCCCTTATCAAGGGATTTGCACTCGTTTTCGGTATAGGTGTCCTTGTTTCCATGCTGTCGGCGATAACTATCTCGCGAACTTTTCTTCTCGCACTCGGCATAAATGCGGAGAAGCCGTTCGGACGATTTTTACTGAAATCCGGTTTTACCAGTCGCTGACCCAAACCACTAGTTTTATGCATATCACAAAAAATCTGAAATACTTTTTTATATTGCCGGCCGCATTAAGCATCGCGGCGATCGCGGCTTTGGGTGTATGGGGGCTTAAGCCCGGTATCGACCTTGCTGGCGGCTCTCTGCTCGAAGTACGCTACCCAGCTGGCCGGCCGCCGGTAGAAGCGGTGCGCGAGCGCGTGGATGTCCTCCGGCTCGGCGAAGTGCGGGTCCAACCGACGGGCGAGAGCGGCTTCATTTTGCGCCAGCGCAATCTTGCGGAGGAGGAGCGACAGATGCTGCTACAGCCGCTGCGCAATTTGGGCGAAATGGAAGAGGTGCAGTTTTCCTCTATAGGCCCGTCGCTCGGCGCGGAGCTCATGCGTAAAGCATGGATAGCAATAACGCTTGTCGTCGTACTGATAATCGCCTTTATCGCATTCGCCTTTCGCCATGTCTCAAAGCCAGTAGCTTCGTGGAAGTACGGCATCGTCGCCATACTTACTCTATTGCACGACATCTTGATACCTGTCGGACTTTTCGCGTTCCTAGGCGGCACTGCAGGCGCCGAAGTAGACGCCCTTTTTATCGTCGCATTGCTTACCATACTCGGCATATCCATTAACGACACCATTGTCGTCTTCGACCGCATTCGCGAGAATTTGCGCAAGAACGAAGAGGCGCACCGGCGCGAGGAATTTGAGTCGGTAGTGGGCCGGAGCATTACGCAGACCGTCACGCGCTCCATCAACACTTCGGTAACCGTGATAATCGTTTTGCTCGCTCTTTATTTTTTGGGACCGGAATCTACGAGGAACTTCGCTCTTACTTTGATCGTCGGCATGATTGCCGGCACCTATTCTTCCATTTTCCTCGCCTCGCCGCTCCTCGTCGTGTGGGAGCGGTTTTCCAATCGAAAGAAATGATTATCGGAATTACAGGAACTCTGGGCGCTGGAAAAGGAACGGTAGTCGAATACCTGGTCAACACCAAGGGGTTCAGGCATTTTTCTGTGCGCGATTTTTTGAACGAAGAAATTGCGAGGCGGGGTCTTGAGTCAAGTCGCGATACAATGACCGAAGTCGCCAACGATCTGCGCGCCATGCATGGTTCCGGATATATTACTGAGCAGTTGCTTGGTCGAGCGCTCGAAGACGGTAGCGGCACCGTTATAGAATCAATCCGTTCAATCGGAGAGGCTGGATATTTGAAATCACATCAAGCGCTTTTGTGGGCGGTTGATGCGGATGTCCAAAAACGATACGAAAGAATTGCCAAGCGTATGTCGGAAACAGACAAAATATCGTTTGAAAAATTTCAAGCTGATGAGCAACGAGAATGGGAAAATACCAATCCCTCCAAACAGAATCTCAAGGCCGTTATCGCCATGGCTGACTCGGTGCTCCGGAACGACGGCACGCGGGAGGACCTTTATCAACAGGTCGAGGTTGCGCTCCGGAAAGTGGGGGTATAGTGAAGGTGCCCACCCTGGGCGTTTCCTCCCTGGACTTGGGCCGCTTGTAACCGCAAGCGGCCCTTATTTTTTCATTGACATCCGCTTCAGAGGGGCTATACTGGAACCCATGACTGCTTAACGGTGAAATCTCAAGGTCTTGAGAGCACCGCCGACGGCGGTTTGTTTTTTGACAACAGCGAATAAAAATTTCCGATCCCGAGCAGCGGGAGAGGAAAAAGTTCTAGATCACACCGATCTAAAGTAAGTAAGTTAAACAAGAGACTAGTTGTTTCGCCAGCCATAGGCTGGTGCATCTTTCTCTTGTTCCGTTGCCAATTTTGTCCGCGTAAGCGGTAACAAAATTGAGCACCCCGAGGACCGCCGCAAGGCGGTATCGAGGGGTCATATCGAGTTAGGTTGCGAGGTGTATTCACCCTTCGAGTAACCTCAGGGTGAATAATTGCTTCGCAATTATTCAGAGTTTGATCCTAGCTCAGGATGAATGCTAGCGGCGTGGATAAGGCATGCAAGTCATGGGATGCTGAAGTCGCAAGACCGAAGTAAACCGGCAGACGAGGTAGTAATACGCAGGTACGCACCGAAGAGTCGGGCATAGCCAGCCGAAAGGTTGGGTAATTCCCGATAGTCCCTGAGACGCAAGTCGAAGGGTAAAGCGGCAACGCGCTCTTTGAGCGGCCTGCGGGGCATCAGCTAGACGGTAGGGTAACGGCCTACCGTGGCTACGACGCCTAGGGGAGCTGAGAGGCTGACCCCCACCGATGGGACTGAGACACGGCCCATACACCTACGGGTGGCTGCAGTCGAGAATATTTGGCAATGGGCGAAAGCCTGACCATGCGACGCCGCGTGCTGGACGAAGTCCTTCGGGACGTAAACAGCTTTTATGCGTGAGGAAGTAATTGACGTTAGCGCATGAATAAGGGGCTCCTAACTCTGTGCCAGCAGGAGCGGTAATACAGAGGCCCCGAGCATTATCCGGAATCACTGGGCGTAAAGGGTGTGTAGGCGGCCATGTTAGTCCGTTCGTAAAAGCCCGCGGGCTCAACCCGTGGAATGCGGCGGAAACGGCACGGCTTTAAGAGGACGCGAGAGGCAAAGGGAACTCATGGTGTAGGGGTGAAATCCGTTGATATCATGGGGAACACCAAATGCGAAGGCACTTTGCTGGCGCGCTCCTGACGCTGAAACACGAAAGCTACGGGAGAGAACGGGATTAGATACCCCGGTATTCGTAGCCCTAAACGATCACGACTGGCTTTGCGGAGTATCGACCCTCTGCGAGGCGAAGCTAACGCGTTAAGTCGTGCGCCTGGGTAGTACGATCGCAAGATTAAAACTCAAAGGAATAGACGGGGACTTGCACAAGCGGTGGATCATGCGGCTCAATTCGATGACAAACGAAGAACCTCACCAGGGTTTGAAACCAAGACGAAAACTTTGGGAAACCAGAGTCCCCGAAAGGCGGCTTGGCAGGTGATGCATGGTCGTCGTCAGTTCGTGGTTTGAACTGTTCCCTTCAGTGGGGTAACGAACGCAACCCCTGTTGCCTGTTTTAAATGTCAGGCGAGACTGCCCCCTCACGGGGGAGGAAGGTGGGGATGACGCCAGATCAGCATGTCCCTCTGATATCCTGGGCTGCACGCATGATACAATGCACGCGACAACGCGACGCGACGGAGTAATCCCGAGCAAATCGTCATAAACGCGTGCCCAGTTCGGATTGAGGGCTGCAACTCGCCCTCATGAAGCCGGAATCGCTAGTAATCGCGGGTCAGCTATACCGCGGTGAATACGTTCTCAAGTCTTGTACTCACAATAAACGCGCACAGCAGCGCGCACTTCTATGCGGTTAAAATCCGTACCCTCGATTTCGTCGTCGAGGCGTAGCAAAAGGGCAAGCATATATCCGTGAGGGTAGTGCCGGAGGGCCCGGACGCAAAAAGCAGCCTCTGCAAACTAAAGGGCGTTCGACCTACCAGTGGGCGGTGAGGGTAGGGAAGAACTAAGAAAATCCCGCAGTGGATGTTTGGAACAGAAGTGCTCGTAACCTGTGGAGATCTGACGCTGTTACCCCGAAAATCGGGGTATAATGAATCTGACGCAGCGTCAGAAGTCAGCTGGGTCATAGTATTCGAAAGAAAAAGGACCCACTCAATGAAAAATCTTAGTCCAGAATATGTGGTTGGTTTGGTAGATGGTGAAGGCAGCTTTACCGTCTATGTCCGAAATCCGGATGTAAAGAGCTTTGTCATTCGGCGAGTAATGGTAGAACCGAAATTCTACGTAAAACTCATCGAGCGCGATAAAGAAATTCTCTTTGCATTGCAGCGGTTTTTCGGATGCGGGAGCGTGTACTTTCAAAAAGATACGCGGTCTAATCACCAAAACTGCTATCGATATGAAGTCTTCCGGTGGGAGAACCTTCAAACTAAAATCATTCCGTTCTTCAAGCAAAACAAATTGAAGTTTGCTTCTAAACAGCACGACTTTGAAATATTTTGCGTGATGATGGAAATATTATCCAAAAAAGAGCATCTTACGGATAAAGGACTTAGACAGTTGTTTAAATTAAAAAGACAAATGCATTGAGCTCGCGCAGTGCGGGAAATCCGCTTGCTGCGTGGGAACATCAATTCTTAAGATTCTAAGGAGATAATCGCCCGTCAAGTCAGGGAAGTCGGGAGTGCCTGAAAGTCATCTTCGGATGAACCACGGTAAACTCGATGACAAGGACTAAGTCGTAACAAGGCACGGGTAGCGGAAGCTGCTCGTGGAACAATTCAAAGAAAAGCTTCCCTCCGCTCGCCCTGCGAGCGTCGGGATGAATCGGCGATTACTCGTCTTTTGGAATTCGGAAGATGAGTAGAGTAATAGTGCTAACTCTAAATTGCACTCGCTACGCTCTAAAAGCGTCAGAGCACTCGAACCCTCCTTCGCTCCTACGGAGCTACGGAGGGAACAGCGGAACAAGAGAAAGGTGTGCTAGTCCACAAAAACCCCGTACGGGGTTTTTGTGCTACTTGCGCAGCGTATATGTAAGGTTGTAGTCCGAGGCTTTGAAAAAGCCGCTCTGTTCTGGTGCCGGAGAGAGGATTTGAACCTCCAATCCCTTTCGGGAACTGCGCTCTGAACGCAGCGTGTATACCAATTTCACCACTCCGGCAAATCAACCAGTGTCCCCATCTCAATCTGGAACTCTGCTGTATAAGACCACATAAGGAACGTTTAGAGAATTTAAGTGTAGCAAACTTAGGCCTCTCGGTCAGGGTCTTGAAAAAGAAGACCGCAGGCGCGTGAGCCTGCGGTAAACGGTTAACGGTTCTCCATGTGTTTGAGCACCTCGAGATACATATTCTCGACGATTTTTTGCTGTGCTTTCCCTGTTTTGACATAGTGGTCGAGACCGGGTGCCGAATTGATTTCGAGGACCCAATAACTCTCGGGCGACTGAACAATGTCGCCATCCACCATGAGGTCCACGCCGCACAGGCGCAGGCCCATGTCTTTGGTCAGCTTGACGGCGAATGCACGGAACTCCGGATGCATGGTGTTAGTCACGTCCACCGCATCGCCTCCGGCGGAGAGATTCGCATTATCGAGAAGGTATACGCGTTGTCCTCGTGTCGGAACGGAATCGAGCGTCAGACGCTCCCTCGCGAGTTTCGCCTTGATGCGGGGATCTTCCATGCGAAGCCGTGTGTCTCGGCTGCTGGAAGAAAAACTGCTCTGTTTCTTTTCAAGGAGTTTTCGTATGCTCGATTTGCCGTCACCAATGACGCTGAGAGGAATCCGCTCATATGCCGAGATGACTTTGTCGTCGAGCACCACCACGCGATAGTCTCTTCCGCGCACCGGCGTTTGTACTAGGGCGACGCGGTCAAGCTTGAAGATGCGCCGCATCGCGCTGTAGAAATCTCGACGCGTGTGGACAAGCGCGACCCCTTTGCCTTGACTGCCGCTGTTCGGCTTTACGATTACCGGAAAGCCGATCTTCTGTGCGTAGCGATAGGCGGCGTCTATTCCGCGCGGCGAATCTATTGCCTCGGCCCACTGCGGAGCGAAGAATGTCTGCCCCCGCACTGTCGGGTAGCCCATGCGCTTCATAAAGAAGTTCGCATAGTCTTTGTCCTTGGATATTTCCGAGGCGCCGAGCGTATTGAGGTCGAGACTCGAGTAGCGGAAATATCGCTTTTGTCCGTTTGGATAGATGATTTGACCGGCGATATTCCATTCGCGCTCCATCAGCACCCTCGCTCCAATTCGGGGAGCGATCTTGTAAAATATCTTGCCCACCAAAGGGCCGGGATAGGCTGGCTTTTTCATGCCTGTGTTCCTTGTAGATGACATCCTGCAGAATATTACAATTAAAAATAGAAAGCGTCAATCTCGGCGCTTTTTCTCCGGTTTTTTGAGATTGAGTTTTCCGAAAAGCGGCACATATAAATCGTCCGCCACTGGAATAACAAGTTCTTGACGATTGACGCGCCCGCGAAATTCTATGGGCGCGCCTTCGATTATTGCGAGTGGTTTTCTTTCTTTGCCTTCGCCCATCAATAATACAGCCGCGGTCGCAAGACTATCCGCAATATCCACACGGGTCATTTTCAATGTTCTACCAAATAAATCAGCAGACCCTCGATAATCTTTGATTCCGGCAAATCCCGCGTATCCGAGCGCAACACCTACTACTCCTGCACGCAGTGGCAGCACCCGGCTGTCGGTAATAAGCACGCCAAGTTTTTTGATTTTATAGCGTTTAAGCAGGGCTTGGTGCAATCGCGCCGCTGCTTTAAAACTGTCTTTCGGTAAGAGAATTATTTTGCCTTGGGCGTTCGATTCGTCGATGCCTGCGGCTGCCATAAACATGCCGTCCTTAATAGTGAGCCAGACATATTTAGTTGGCACAGCCCACTCGCTTTCTCTAAGAATAATTTTTTCTTTTTCCTCAGGAGTAGCAGTGCGGCGTTCCGCAAGCGCAACAATTTTTGAGGTTACGACGAGTATACTACCGTCTCCAAGTTTCGGGATGTGTTCAAGAATAAATCGCTCAATATTCTCTCCCTCTTCGAATAGTCGGGTATGTATGGTTTTGAGTTTCATAGGCTGCATGCTTTCGTTTCGTAATAATCCATCCCGTCCTTTTTTTGAACGCATATCCAGTCCACGGGTTGATCCCATGTCTCTCGATTGAGAGGAGTGTGTGAAAAACTGTTTTCAAAGCACAGGCCGACACGCATCCAACGAGAAGGGACAGAAGCGAGAAAACGATCATACCACCCACTTCCTCGCCCATGGCGAGTGCCGTGTTTATCGAACGCCGTGCCAGGAATATACAGACAAACGCTAGTTTCTGCGAACATAACCGAGACTTGTTTTGCCGTCTCGACTGGATCTGCAAATGGATCTGGCGATATCGTAAAGCGTACCGACGGTGAAGCGAAGGCCGGACTTGGTTCGTCTTGTAATGGTTGATACCCGACCGCTATCTGGCAGGCTAAAAGTTTTTTTACAAATCGGGAATCTGAGTTTTCCATAGGTGCTGTAGATTATATCCTTTTAGGAAAACCGCCGCCTATGGGCGGCAGTAGTATTGTTCGGGAATTCGGCGTACCCCGAGACATCCGCGATTTGCAAACTCGGATAACGGTTCTTCGATAACGCCGTTTTTCCATTTTGTCGCATGGATGATTGTCGACATTCCCGTTGCTATACCGACATGCCCGAAATCATCCTCCGCCACGCTGTATTCCAAGCGGGGTACGAAGACGAGATCCGCCGTGTCGATATCGCCGAAAGGAACTGGGACTGCTCTGGAATACAGTAACTGATGGTCTGGTAGTTGAATTTCAACCGAACTCCACAGCCACTGTGTAAATCTGAAGCAGTTAAAGACCTTGGGCGCCTCTGCGAGCGTTGCGCTTCGCCGATAGGTTGAAACGCCTATGCAAGCACGCGCCCGTTCGATAAGCAATTCTTTTACCATTGAACCGCCCACAACATGCATAACGCCACCTCCTTGGTTTTGACGCGAGAGGCGAAGACCCAGCTCAAGTGATTTTATACGTAGCTGGACCAAGTGGCAATATGTAAAATTTACAAGGGTGTTGCGTGCTGTGCACTTCGAAACCTCCGTCTAGGAGGCGAAGTAGTGCGAGCGCCAGGGATCGAACCTGGGACCTTTCGAGTATCAGTCGAATGCTCTACCAACTGAGCTACGCTCGCTTTGTCCTTCGAAGCCTTGGCGTAGGAGGACGTGCCAAGATATTATCAAAAAAATCCATCCGTCTCAATCAATCCGGCACTGAAAGGATTTTAGAAGGGCTGCGGTGGCCGCTCACTATGCGCACGCTTTTGACGGACACTTTGTAATGCGTCGCGACGAGCTCTATTACGCGCATGTTCGCCAAGTTCTGCTTCGCCGGCTCACGCACCGAAATTTTAAGATGATCTTTCGAAATTTGATCTGCGCTTTCTTTTTTGCTGTCGGGAAACACCCTCACTTTGACGTACATAATTATTTCGGGAATTTTTGCTCAGCGAGGCGTGGGATGGATTCGATAAGGCCGCCGAGCTCGCCGGACGAAGAAAGCAGTATCGCGTCGTTTGACCGCAGTTCTTTTTCGACCGCCGCCAGTGCCTCGTTTGCAGCGGCCACGCCCGTTGCTGTTATGCCGCTCTCTTGCACGCGCGCCGTCATCTCCTTGAGCGAGAGTTGCGTCTCCTTGCCGCCGCGCGGCGGATCGAAAATATAAACCCTATCCGCCCCCGCGAACGCGATGTCGTACCACGGCAGTGCGTCTCGATTGCGCCACGAAAAGGTGTGCGGCTCAAATACTACAATAAGCCGCCGAGCAGGAAAATGCAGACGCATTGCGGCAATGGCACTGCGCAATTTTTCAAGGCTCGATCCGAAACCCTCAAAAATCGGTATGGAGGTTTTTTCAGACTTCCTATCGAGCCTGCGCTTGATGCCTTTAAAACTCGCAACTGCGCTCGCGAACTGCTCGGGGCTCATGATATTTTTTGAAAATAGAAGCGCGGCCACGCCCACGATGTTCTGCACATTATGTTCGCCTAGCAAAGATGTTTCAACATTCGTTACTACTGCATTGTTTTGCAAAACATTGAAATAGCTTTTTTCTCCCCATACTATGTCCGCGGCATGGAAGTCGCCTTCGTGCAGTCCGTAAGTCACGGGATTGGAAATGCTGTAGATAAATTCTTTTGACAGTGGACCTTCGGTGCATGCCACCAAACTTTTCGTAAGCTGCGCCAAATCATAAAATGGGCGTAGATAATCAGCCGGCGTCGGAAAGACATTAAAGTGGTCGTGCGCTAGCGGCGTGATTAGCGCATGCGAAGGATGATAATGCAGGAATTTTGCGCGCGGATCGGTGTTGGAGGACGGATACTCGTCGCCCTCGAGCACGAATATATTCCCTGCGCCGATTTTCGCGCTTACGTTCGGCGGAATCGGCACCGCGCCGATAAAATAGGAAGGCTCGAGCCCGGCGCTCTCTAAACAATGCGCAAGCAACGCGGCGCAGGTAGACTTGCCGTAACTTCCAGCGACCACTATAGTTTCTTTTTTTTTCGAAAGTTCTCCCAACACCTCGGGGAACGACAAAATTGTTTTGCCGCTCGCGAATGCGGCCGCTACCTCCTCATTGCTCTCCGGCACGAGTTTTGCATTTTTTCCAATTACGATGAGATCCGCGTCCCGTGGAATATTTATGGCCGCATATGGGGTCTTGTACGAAAAGCCCTGCTGTTTCAGAAAATCTAAAATCGGGGGATATATCTCCTCGTCGGAGCCTGTTACCTCCGTGTCAATGTCTTTGAGGAGTTTGGCGACCGCAGACATACCGACGCCCCCTATACCGATAAAATGAGCCTTTTTCCAATGCATGTCTTCAATGTAACAAAAAATCCGGCGCCCTGTGAGAGACGCCGGACTAGCTAGGAATGCCGGGCGATGACAACGGCGTTGCGCGGAGTGCCGGCCTTTCCGTCAAGCCAAGTAGCCTTGGCAGGCTGGTAGGCATGAGCGAGATCAATGTGATCCTTGGGTACGCCCTGCTCCATGCATTGCGCGCGGATTAGCTTGGGCAGGTCGGGATAAAACGCGCCGCCCTTGCGCGGCACGCAATCTCCGCCCCAGCGCTCCGATATCATCTTGTACATGGCCTGGTTGATCCTGCTGTACACAGGGTGCTCCAAGTCGTGTGGAAAGAGCGCTCCAGGTATGCCCCAGAATGGTTTGACGTACACCTCTCGAGGAGTACCCAGATGTTCGAGTCCGGAAAAACAAATACTCTCGTGCGTTCGACCACGCATACCGTGCTGGAGTCTGTATCTGTCCAGCAAGCAGTCGCGGCCTGTATGAAGTACGAGCGCAGTCTTGCCCCGCACCATTAGCGTCGTAGGACAGCTTGAGGGACTAAATACGCAGGCCTCGCCGGAGCGGATGGGTACGCCGTCTGCGGGGCGTTGCGGATTGCGCCAGACACTGTGCGATCCCGCTTCAACTTGTGCCGTAAGTTCTTCCGACGCAATAATTCGGTCGGAAAACTTGACCGGGCTTGGTGCAAGCGCCTTGCCTATACGGAGATCCCGCAACGCTCGTCCCAAACGCCCCGAGAATTCTTCCCGCACTTTCTCGTCTTTTGCCGAAAGTTGCGAGAGAGACCAGTTGAGCGGCCTGCCGAAGATCGTCGCCGTGAAGAGGCTTCCGCACAGCTCGAAGCGAATGTAGGAATAGGCGTCATTAAGAGACGTTTTCTGAAGCACGCGGGCCTCCTATTTTGAGCTTCTGTTTTTTATATACAGTACTTTTTGAGAATATGCTACTGTGCACAATGTCATGGTCGGAAAACTCTCCATCGTCGCGACACCGATAGGAAACCTGGAGGACATCACTCTACGAGCCCTGCGCATTCTCAAGGAAGTGGACGTCGTCGCGTGCGAGGACACACGCGTTACGCGCAAGCTTTTGGCTCATTTTGACATCCACACCCCGACAAGCACGCTCCCGCATGTGCCCAGACTTTTGTCGCAGGGTAAGCGGGTGGCGCTGGTGACTGATGCCGGTACGCCAGGAGTCTCTGATCCCGGGCTTGAAATAACAGCCCGTGCGCGCGAACAGGGGGCCGTGATAGAGGCGGTTCCTGGGCCATCGGCGCTCACGGCCGCCATTTCTGTTGCCGGCCTGCGCGCGCCCGCGTTCGTGTTTTACGGATTTTTGCCCCTTAAGAAGGGAAAAGAGAAATTATTCAGGGAGATCGCAAATAGCGTACGCGCGAGCGTTTTTTACGAGTCTCCGCATAGAATAATGAGGACCCTCGAGTCGCTCGCCGGATTTCTCGGCGCCGGACGCCGGATCGGCTTGTTCAGAGAGCTGACCAAACTGCATGAGGAGTCCGTCATCGGCACGCCCACAGAAGTAATAGAAAAGCTGGTGCCTGAAAAACAAAGAGGAGAGTTTGTGGTGATAGTGGAAGGTTTGTGATTTGTTAGTTTGTAATTTGGAGCTTATACTCCTGATATGTCCAAAGAAATGTGGATTATCGCACTCGGTATAGCGGTGGTGGCGGTGCCCCAGCTCGGAATTCCGGGCTCGCTCAAAACTCTTCTTATTACCGCCTGCGGCGGCACTATCGCTATTATAGGTTTCGTGCTTAGGGGACAGCAGCTTTCACGAGGCGGACTCTCGCGTCGCGGCTCGTTGCCGTTTGTAGAAAATGACCATACCGAAGGCGCTGTTTCTGGGGAGTAGCACTTTTTTGCTCGCTGGAGCAGGTTATTTTTTCCTGCCGCCGTTTTTTTCTGTTTCATATTCTCAAAACCACCAATCGGCAACCAACGACCAGCCGCCCGCCGCAACAAATGCCGCGGCGCATGCGCCTCGGCCGAACCCGCTAAAGGCCGTTTACATGACGCAGTGCGTCGCGGGTACGCCATCCTTCCGCGACTCGCTTGTCAAGCTCATTGATAGCACGGAGCTCAACGCGATCGTCATAGACATAAAAGATTTTTCGGGAAAAATCGCTTTCCCGACGAATCATATTTTGTTAAAAGATTCCGTCTCGGAAAAATGCGGCGCGGTGGACATGGAGAGTTTTATAAAGACGCTTCACGAGAAAAATGTTTACGTTATAGGGCGCATAACCGTCTTTCAGGACCCTTATTATGCCAAGTCGAATCCAGGACAAGCGGTGCAAAAGACCGGAGGCGGAGTTTGGTATGACCGAAAAGGGCTTGCCTTCGTCGATGTCGGCGCACGGCCGTTTTGGGACTATATTGTCGAGCTCGGGAAGCTATCTTACGCGATAGGGTTCGACGAACTTAACTTCGATTACATCCGATTTCCCTCGGACGGCAACATGTCGGAGGCAGTCTATACGTGGAGCATAGGCAAAAGCAAGGGACAGGCGCTTGAGGAATTCTTCCAGTACCTCTCACAGCAGTTAAAGCCCACCGACGCAATTCTTTCCGCCGACCTCTTTGGTTATACGACCGTGCATAACGACGACCTCGGCATCGGGCAGATACTTGAGCGCGCCCTGCCTTACTTCGACTATATTTACCCAATGGTCTATCCTAGCCATTATAACAGCGGGTTTGCGGGCCTTGCGGACCCCAACAGCGATCCCTACAAAGTGGTGTATACGTCGCTTGAACAAGGGATAGAACGCGAACTTGCGACGACAACGAAGCAAACGAGTTTTGTATTTGCTCCCATCGCTTCAACCTCGCCGCAGTTATATGAAAAGCCGGTCTACTACGGCAAGGTAGTGCCGTGGCTACAGGACTTTGATTACCCGGTAGATTACACGCCGCAAATGGTCCGCGACCAGATACGCGCTGCGCGCGACGCCGGCATCGACTCGTGGCTCTTCTGGGACGCGGGCAACAAGTACAGTAGCCTGCGCCAAGTACTTGCACAGCCAGCCGTTGACAGGTGATACACTTTTGATACACTAGAGGTATGGCAACGGCAAAAACAAGGATTAATATTAGCGTTAAAAAAGATACCGAAAGAATGCTTAAAGCGCTTGCTAAGCGCGATCAAAAGCCGCTTGCGAGCAAGGTGGTGGATCTTGTCGAAGAAGCCCTAGAACTTGAAGAAGATCGGATGCTCAGTGCCATTGCGGACGAACGTTTGAAGGGCAAAGTCCGCTGGATTAAAGACAGCGACAAAATATGGAAATAAGATATTCCATTACTCTCCATCTCGCTGTTATATCAAAAGACATTCCTCGGCTCGACACATTTTGGCGTCATACGATCCGCGACGCCATTCGAGAAAAACTAAAAACAAAACCGGAATTATACGGGAAACCTTTGCGCCAAACGCTCAAGAGTTGTCGAACATTGCGTATCGGCGATTATCGTGTCGTATTTAAAATTCAGGACATTACAGTATATATAGTTGGCATTGTTCATCGCAGGGCTAAGTACGAAGGCATCGAAAAGAGAATTTGATCATATTTTGATATACTAAAAGGGATGAAAGAAAGTTCCGACCAAATAACATTTTTTGCTAAGACCAACTCAAGGGGTAGGGAAATGCCCTTCGGCATAAAGCGCAAGGATCGCGTGCGCCACATGTATGTCATAGGCAAAACCGGTATGGGAAAGTCCACACTCCTCGAGAACATGGCCATTCAAGACATACGCAATGGCGAAGGGGTGGCCTTCATCGACCCACACGGTGCAACCGCCGAGCGCCTGCTCGAGTATGTACCCAAGGAGCGCGTCAAGGATGTGCTCTATTTTGCGCCGTTCGACATGGAGCACCCGATAGCTTTCAATGTCATGGAGGACGTTGGCTACGACAAGCGGCATCTTGTGGTTTCGGGGCTTCTCGCTGCCTTCCGCAAGATATGGGTGGACGCGTGGAGCGCACGCATGGAGTATATTCTTTCGAACACTCTGCTCGCGCTTCTTGAGTACCCCGGCTCGACTCTCCTTGACGTCAACCGCATGCTCATCAACAAGAATTTCCGTAAAAAAGTCGTCGAGAACATCACCGATCCGATAGTAAAAGATTTCTGGGAGCAGGAGTTCGCGACCTACACCGACCGTTACACGCAGGAGGCGACGCCTGCCATACAGAACAAGGTCGGGCAGTTTACTTCGAATCCTTTAATACGGAACATCGTCGGACAGCCAAAGTCGTCCTTCGATATCCGCAAAATAATGGACGAACGAAAGATATTGATAATAAATCTATCCAAGGGACGCGTCGGCGAGGTTAATGCGACTCTCCTTGGGTCCATGCTCGTAACCAAAATATATCTGGCAGCGATGTCGCGCGCCGACGCTTCGATACAGGTTATGGAAGGTCTGCCTTCGTTCTACTTTTATGTAGACGAGTTCCAGACATTTGCCAACCAGAGCTTCGCCGACATTCTTTCGGAGGCCCGCAAGTATAAGCTCAATCTTATTATTGCGCACCAGTACGTCGAGCAGATGGAAGAGGAGGTGCGCGACGCCGTCTTCGGCAACGTGGGCACAACGATCGCCTTCCGCGTCGGGCCATTCGACGCCGAAGTTCTGGAGACGATCTTCAAACCGCAGTTCTCCGCGACCGACCTTGTGAATCTCGGCTTCGCGCAAGTCTACCTGACACTTATGATAGATGGCGTTGGCTCGCCGCCATTTTCCGCTACGACCCTGCCTCCATTCGACCTGCCCGGGGAGCGCTACCCGCGCGAGGTTATGGAGAGCTCGCGGGGGCTTTTCAGCAAGCCGCGCGGCATGGTCGAAGAAGCGATAAAAAAATGGAACGAGTCGGACCCTCCTTCGGCGCTGGTGCCGAAGCCGAGGAAAGACTATGTGCGCCACGACGCCCCCAAAGCTCCACCTACTTCGGTAGCTCCGACCCCGCCGACAACTCCGATCCTTCACAAGCCGGCCGAGATAAAACACGCCGAGGCCAAGGTAATGGGCGAGCAGATAGCGCGCGAGCATAAAATGGCCCAGAGCCAGGGAGCAGAGCCTCTGCGACACTCGCCGTATAATCCGCCCTTCGATAGAACTCAGGGTAAACCCCCGCTCGACGGGATACAGAGCCTGCGCGAAGCGCTGGAGCGTATAAAAAAGGCTCCAGCTACCGACTTGAAGGAAACCTTAAATAAAATAGCGCCCGAGGCGCGCGAGCCCGATACACATAAGAGTGTGGGCTTGCCGGAAAAAGTTCTCCGTGAGATGCTTGCCGTTGATGAAGAGAACATCTCTTAGGTGGACATTTTTTGTAACGCTTTTATTGTTCGCGGTGCCGCTTTACGCTGATCAGGCCGTGAATATAAATACCGCGGATAAGGCGGTTCTTATGACATTGACCGGCATCGGCGAAGTTAAGGCCCAAGCGATCATAGATTACCGCAACGCCAACGGCCCGTTCTCGAAAATAGAGGACATTATGAACGTGAGCGGCATAGGCACGGCGACATTCAACAACATTAAAGACCATATAACAGTAGAAAGTATATCTGTGCCGAACACTACGGAGCCGCAGGTGCAGGAAACGCAGCCGCCGCTCCAAATTCAGCCCGAGCAAGGTGGGGGCGCGGCGCCTACTCCGCGGCTCGCAGTCCGCATCACCGGAGAGAACCGCTCCATTGTAGGCGCAGGCTCGTTTTGGGGCGGAGAGGCGTATGGGATTGACGACGAGCCGCTAGGCCAAGGCATACGCTACCTTTGGAACTTCGGCGACGGCGCGACCGTGGAGGGCCGGCGCGTCTTCCACGCATACGCGTATCCGGGCAAGTACGCGGTACTACTTACCGTCGCGCAGGGATACTCAAGCGCGTCGAATCTTATTGCAGTCGAGGCGGTCCTAGAATACTTTCGTTCTCGCGGGCGAGGGCGTGCGATTTTCCCCGCTTGTCACAAAGATAGTGGGCACTCTCGATGCCGATCTCCTATACCCGAATGGCATGCAGGCAATGAGCGCGACGGTTGGCGGGAATTCGCCCTTGCGCGGGGAGAGGGTGAGTGCTCCGCCGAAATCAGCGAGTTCAGGGTACGCTGATTTGCCTGCCGGCAAATCGGCTGAAGTGCTCGCGCCACCGCTCGGCAAACCCCATCCGTCCGTTATTTCGCCCCAGCCTTCCGAATCCGTTGCTTTCAGCGAAGAAAATACTGCCGCTGCGGCGAAAAACGATGTATCATCTTCTCTGTGGCTGTCGCTCGCGGGACTTGCCCTCGTGATCGCGGTCGGCGTCGCGGGTACATGGTATGCCAGGCCCTCCTACGCCAAGACTACTGAGGGCGGGTCCTCCGGACTCGAAACTGCTCTTACCGCTGACGAGTTTGAGATTACAACGCAATGAAGACGATATTAGTAACAGGAGGTGCCGGGTTCATAGGGTCGCATTTATGCGAACGGCTTGCGAGGGAGGGAAATAAAGTCATATCGCTTGATAATTATTTTACTGGCTCGCGCGATAATCACGTCGCGGGCGTGGAGTATCGCGAGGGGCATACCAAAAATATCGAACAGTATGTGCCCGAAACTCCGGACATAATCTATCATCTCGGCGAATACTCGCGCGTCGAGATTTCGCTCACCGAACCCGCGATCGTTTGGGACTTCAACAGTGCTGGCACATTTGGTGTTCTTGAATTTTGGCGTAAAAGGAAACGCAAGCTCGTATATGCAGGCTCCTCGACCAAATTCGGCGACGGCGGACTCGGGCGCGTGCAGACTCCCTATGCATGGACCAAGGCAAGCAATACCGAGCTCGTGCAGAATTATGAGCGGTGGTACTCGCTTCCGTACGCGATTACCTACTTTTATAACGTGTATGGTCCGCGTGAGCGGCCGGCGAACGAATATGGTACTCTGATAGAGACTTTCAGACGCCAAAGGCTCGCAGGACAGCCGCTTACCGTCGTTTCTCCCGGCACGCAAAAACGAAATTTCACTCATGTAGACGATATTATCGACGGCTTAGTGCTGGTTGGCGAGCGTGGAGAGGGAGATGAATTCGGTCTTGGATCGCCGGAAGCGCATTCCGTGCTCGAGGTCGCGAAGATGTTTGGGGGAGAAATAATAATGCTTCCGGAAAGACAAGGTAATCGCATGGATTCAACTCTGGATATTACCAAAGCGCGCGCGCTTGGCTGGATGCCTCGCAACGGCCTCCAAAAATACATCGCTTCGGCATAGCTGGACTATGAAGAAAATCCTGATTTTTTCACTTGCGTATTATCCGCGCGTGGGCGGCGCGGAGGTGGCTATCAAAGAGATTACTGACCGCATCCGCGATATCGAGTTCCATATGCTTACGCTACGGTTCGGCAGTGGGCCGCGGGAGGAAAAGATAGGAAACATACAAGTGCATCGCGTCGGTTGGGGATCTGCCTATATTTCTAAAATATTGTTCGTTCCCATCGCGTCGTATGCGGCGATTCGGCTCCATCGCCAAACCAGGTTTGACGGCGCGTGGGTGATGATGAGTTATATGCTTTTGCCACTTGTGCTTGCAGGCTTACGAATACCGTATGCGCTGACTTTGCAGGAGGGCGATACCGAACGCCACATGTTTGCACGGTTACGTATACTGCCTTTTTTATATCTTTTGCGTCGTGGATTCCGTAACGCAACTGCGGTGTCGGCACTCTCTACTTTTCTTGCCGCCTGGGCACAGCGTATGGGCTATAGGGGTAACGTTGAAATAATTCCCAATGGCGCTGATATCCAAAAGTTTTCAGGTCAAAAAATACCACACCAAGGCACTGTACTTGTTACCTCGTCCAGGTTAGTACATAAAAATGCGATTGATGATGTGATTCGCGCCCTGGCTCTTGTTCCGGATATCCGTTTCCACGTTGCGGGAGAAGGGCCGGAAGAAGTAAAGCTCAAAACTCTTGCGCGCGAGCTTGGTGTTGAAGACCGGATAAAGTGGTTTGGGTATGTCGAACACGCTCGTTTAGTTGATCTTTTGCATACTTCCGATATTTATGTGCGGCCGAGCCGGAGCGAAGGTTTCGGCGCTTCGTTCGCCGAAGCTATGGCCGCTGAAATTCCTGTCATTACCACGCAAGAGGGAGGACTCAAAGACTTTATCTCCAATGACACCGCCTGGGTGGTGGAAAAGGATAGGCCCGACCAAATTGCATTGCAAATTAAGGCTATTTTGAGTAATCCTGCGGCGGCGCAAAAAGTCGTAACTGCCGCGCGAAAACTTGCCGAAGACAAATACGATTGGGATTTGATAGCAAAAAACATGCGGGAGAAAGTTTTCGCCCGCGTGCTAGAGTAACTTCATGTTTTCAGCCAAATTATTTTTGGCGCCTTTCGGCGGCACGCACCGCTCTATTCTCTTTGGAGGACGGCCGGCTCCGGAATATTTCCGTTTCAATTTTGAAGTCGTACAGACGCTTGCAGAAGCGGATTTTGCGATAATTCCCAATGCGGTGCGCAAAGTTTCGCCGGAATTTATGGAGCACGTTCGCAGGACGGTTGCATATGCGAAGACTCTAGACAAGAAGACGATAGTTTTTATCAGCGGAGACTTGGGCTACCGCATCCATATGGACGGGGTGCTCGTGTTTAAAGTTTCAGAGTACGCCCATGGGAAGCGCAAAAATGAAATAATGTCGCCGCCATTCGTGGAGGATTTTTGGGCTGGTGCGCAATTCGAACCGCGCCGCAAGAGCGCACGGCCGAGCATCGGTTTTTGCGGTTATGCCGGGTTCCCTTCGCTCGCGACTCGGGTTAAATATTTATTAAGAAATTCGGCATTTGACGCGGCCGCGCTTGCCTCACCGCACTGGGGCGCGCACAAGCGTGGTATTTACTTCAGGCGTAAGGCGGTAGGCCTTTTGCGGCGAGACCCGCGCATCGACGCGCGCTTTACTATCCGCGGTGCGTTTTTTCTTAATGCTGCGCCGACGCCGCAGAGCCGCGATTCGGCCCGGCGGGAATTTTTGGATAACCTGCGTAGTGCGGACTTCTCTCTGGCCCCCAAGGGCGACGGCAACTATTCTATCCGCTTTTTCGAAGCGCTTTCAATGGGACGCATTCCGATACTTATAGACACCGATATGGTTTTGCCGCTCGAAAAAGTTATCGATTATTCGAAGTTCATTGTCCGCGTGCCTCATACGGAAATGCACGCCCTGCCCGACCGCATAGCAACGCTCTACGGCTCGCTTTCGGACGAAGAATTTATGAACATGCAAAAAGCGGCGCGCGACACATTTGTACAATACCTGCGGCAAGACGCGTTCTACAATACAGCATTTTCCATCCTGCGCGATCGCGGCCCCGAAGCGCTGTAAAATATCCACATGCGCTTTCTCTGGATAATTCTCGCGATGGCATTCGCGTTACGGTTGGCCTCGGTGACTTTCGGCCTGCCGCTTGTATTATTTGGCGATGAGTTCGTGCACATCGTAACCGCCTTTAATTTTCTTGATGAGGGCACTTTGCGCGCGATCTCGCCATTGTCGTACGTTCCGTCACTGTTTGCGGTCCTGCTAGCGCCGTTTTTCGGAATCTTCGGCTTTTTTCTCATGATCTTCGGCACGGTTGATGGAGTTGCGGGCTTCAAGGAGTTTGCGATCCTGAATGCTCCATATTTTATTTCAATAGGCCGAGTCCTCTCGGCACTTTTCGGCTCGGCATTTCTTTTTTTCTTGTTTTTGATCGTACGCAAGATCACAAGTCAGAAAATCGCGCTCGCGATTACCGCGCTCGCGGCAGTTGATTTCTGGCTGGTGCACGAGTCCATGAGGGCGCATTTTTGGATGCCGGCGACCGCAATTGTTGCGGCGGGAATATACTTTTTTATCCGGCTGTCGGAGTCCGGCAAGACGCGGGATTACGCGCTGTCCACGGGAAGCATGGCCGCCGGATTCTGGATGGGATATTTCCCGGTACTTCTTGCGCCCTTCTTTGCACTCGCACACTTCCATGCCCGAGGCAGAAAACTCTTTGATCTCGCGATCTGGGGTGCAATAAGCGTCGCCGCGCTTGCGGTGGTTGCGTGGCTCAATCCGTTGAGCTTCCTTAAGCAGTTTGGACGTGCCATCCGTAGTGCGCTCAACGTAGTCGGCATAGAAGTATTCCCGCAATTTGCGGTATCGGCGGACAAAGCGACCGAACCCCTGCGGAATTTTTTATTATTCCTAAAACTGCTCATATTCGATAATCCGCTTATCCTTGTGCTCGGCCTACTCGGTATGGGACTCATGCTTTACGGTAACCCGCGCTCATTCAAGACACAGGTTATCGCGGGATTCTTCCTCTTTTATCTTTTGGCCGGCATATTTGTATGGCCGCATCCCGACAACCGCTATATCCTGCCGCTTCTTCTGCCGCTCTATGCCGCCGCGGGATACGCGATGTACGATCTTTTTGGCCGAGGGACTGTGGCGCGACGCATTGTATATGCTTGCGCCGCGCTCGCCTTCCTATACTCCGCATACGCCAGCATGTCATATGCAGTTCTTTTGCAGAAAAGCGACACGCGAGCTCTTGCGCGGGAGTGGATAGAGCGCAATGCCCCATGGGGGGGCGCCGTGCTATCCGATGCGCAGTATTTTGAGCTGGTCAAGGACAAAGGGTCGGTCGAATATCTGCGCGAGCATCTGCCTGAAGCTCTGCGGGAGCGCGACCGCTTTGCACCGGAGGACGGCTATTTCTGGCTTAACTCCGAGTATGCTGGAAAGCTCAAGGATCTGCGGTTCGATTATTTTGTCTCTGGATTCTACGACCCTGCGGCGAAGCCTGAGGTCCCGCAAGGATTTTCGCTCATGCAAACATTTTATCCGCAAACGCCGGACTTCCACTTGGACGACCTGCTCGATAATCCTTTAAATCCCGCCGCAGCTGTCTCGGCAGTTGACAGATTGGGTCCGTATATTGAAATTTATTCCCGCGCGAAGTAGTATTAAAGGCGTGAAGGCCGAAGATCCCTTTGTTTCCATCGTTGTCCCGCTATATAACGAGCGGGAAAGTGTCGCGGAATTGCATCAGGAACTGCAGACGGCGCTCGGCGCTTTGGGCAGGCCGTCGGAAGTCATTTACGTTGACGACGGTTCGCGCGACGGCACGCTTGATCTGCTCAAGTCCCTGCCTGATGCCCGCGTAATTTCTTTTGTCCGCAATTTCGGCAAATCAAAAGCGCTTGAGTGCGGGTTCGCGCAGGCGCGAGGCCGGTACATTCTTACGCTTGACGGCGACCTGCAGGACGACCCGCGCGAGATACCGAAATTTCTCGAGGCTCTCGAGCAGGGGAGCGACCTCGTCGTCGGATGGAAAGTCAATCGCAAGGACTCGCTCGAAAAAAGATTCGTATCGAAAATCGCCAACGGCATGGCTCGCGCCATAGCGGGGAGCGCGGTGCACGACATGAACTGCGGCTTTAAGGGTTTGCGCGCCGAAGTGGCAAAGAACCTGCACTTTTACGGCGACATGCATCGGTACCTGCCGGCCGTCATAGGTGCGATGGGCTACCGCGTTGCGGAAGTTCCGATCGCGCACCGCGCGCGCAAGCACGGGCGCTCAAAATACGGCGTGTGGCGTCTTTTTGCCGGCTTTTTCGATCTTCTGACGCTCCTTTTCCTTCGGCGATTTTTCGATCGCCCCATGCATTTTTTCGGGCTCCTGGGTCTTGCGCTGAATGCGGCGGGGGCAGTCATTCTTCTGTATCTTACATATGTCAAGCTTGCTATCGGCGAGTCCATAGGCGGTCGGCCACTATTGTTCTTGGGGATACTGCTGATGGTCGTCGGCTTTCAGTTGTTGTCGCTCGGGCTCCTGGGCGAGCTTGTGGTGCGGCAAAAGAGCGGAGAAATCGTGCCGATACGTTACAGACAATGAATCTAAGCGAGATTCAGAAAAAGTGGCTTTGGTTTGGGGCGCGATTTGCGATCACTTTTGTGCTTCTCACTCTGCTTTTGCAGGCAGTAAACGCGGATTCATTTTTTAGCCAAATACGTCGGGTTGGCATTCTGCCGTTTGCGTTGGGCGCCGCAAGTTACCTTATCGCCACCGCACTCAACACTTTTCGTTGGCATCTTTTACTCAACGCCCGTCAAATTTTGGTGCCGCTCCGGCAGTTGTTTGCTTATAATTTTTCGTATACTTTTTATACCGTAGTTCTGCCGGGCGGACGAATCGCGGCCGAGGCAATGCGGATCTATCAAATAGTGCGCGACCATGCCTCGCCCGAGTTGCGCGGTCATGCCATAACCTCGGCATTCCTCGACCGCATAGTTGCGTTTCTCTCTTTTGCCGCAATTGTCGCCGCCTTTTTTATTTTTACGCCTCAAGCTGCGGCGACTTTCTCGCTGTGGGCAATAATAGTCGCAACCGTTGTCGTAGCGACCGCTATGCTCTTTGCAATAGGTCCTCCCGCGTTCATTATCAGGCCGTTTGAACGTTTTTTGCCGCGCACCGTGGTCTCAATTTTTCTTGGCGACTCTCCGTCATACCGCATCACGCTCCTCGGATGGATTGGAGCCATTTTCTTTTCTCTGGCTGCCGACGGCGTTTTTGCACTTGGCGCATATGCCATAGCTTTGGAGCTCGGAATATACGTTCCGTTTTTTGTCATGCTCGCGACGTTCTCCATAGGAATGGTCGCGGCTTCAGTGCCGCTCACCATAGCGGGCATAGGCCTGCGTGAAGGAGCTTTTGCAGGCGCGCTGGTTATCCTTGGCGGCATCTCTGCGGAGAGCGCAGCTGTCATATCGGCTGTCATGCTGGTCTCCTCCCTTGCGGTTGTCCTACTTGGAGGACTTATCGAATTTCATCGGCATTTTTTAAGAACCTGACATGCGCATTCTTATTGCAACCGGCGTCTATCCGCCCGAGAGCGGCGGCCCAGCCACGAACACGAGGCTCCTCGAGGAGAGGCTTCCAAGCCACGGATTTGTCGTCGCGGTATTGCCTTTCCGGACCGTGCGACGCTTGCCTTGCGGTGTGCGGCACGCCGCATATTTTTTCCGGCTGCTCGCAATGGTGCGACGGGCCGACATCTTATATGCGCAAGACGCTGTTTCCGTCGGGCTGCCGGCAGCGGTAGCTTCTGTCTTTTCGCGGAAAAAACTCATAATCCGAGTGCCGGGCGACTATGCATGGGAACAAGGCCGCGCGCGCTTCGGCGTCCGCGAATCGCTGGATGAGTTCGGACCGCACCTGCACGGCTGGCGCGTCTGGTTTTTGCACAAAGTGCAATGCTGGAGCCTATCGCGCGCGTGGAGGATAATAGCGCCGAGCAGCTATTTGCGCGACCATGTAATATCATGGGGAATAAAACCTGAAAGGATAATCCTGATTCACAACGGCATAGAGTTGCCGGTGCCCATAGAACCGCCCCAAGCTCGGCCCGAGGGTTTTTTGGTCGTTTCTATAGGCCGCCGCGTCCCGTGGAAAGGGTTTGAGTCATTGGAGAGCGTTGTGGCTCGGGAAAAAAAGTGGAGTCTTTTCATCGCCGAGACATTGCCGCGCCCGCAGGCGCTCGGCTGGGCAAGCACAGCGGATGTATTCGTCCTGAATTCAAGCTACGAGGGGTTATCTCATACGCTGATTGAGGTGATGTCACTTGGTTCGCCCATAATTGCTACCAATATCGGGGGTAATCCGGAGCTGATACGGGACGGCATTGAGGGTCTGCTCATTCCAGCGCATGACGATGAAGCTCTATACAATGCGCTTAAGAGCATGGAGTCGGACAGAGCGCTGGCAAAAAGGTTGGGCGTCGCGGCGGCAGAACGCGCCAAAGAATTCTCGATAGAAAAAACCGTGAATAAATTAATCGAACTCCTGCATACGGCATGAAAGTTCTGGCGATAACCGGAGACAGATCGTTCGCGCCTGGGTATCCGCGGTTCGACCTGCAGCGCGCCGCGGTTAATGAGCTCTCGGTCGTATATTGGTGGCGCGGAAGTCTGTGGCCAAAAATTCCGCTGGGTAAATTCGATGTCGTTACAGCGCAGGATCCGCTCTGTCGCGGACTGTTCGGCTGGCTTACTGCACGACGAATTGGCGCAAAATTTAATGTCCAGGTACATACGGACCTTTCCGCGCGGAATTTTTTTTGGCGCGTGCTGGCAAGAGCTATATTGCGGAATGCAGACTCTATACGTGTTGTGTCGGAGAAAATCAAAAACCAGGTTTTAAGCATGGGCACACGCGCTCCGGTGCACGTTTTGCCGATATATGTTGATGTTTCAAGATTTCGTAATATCAAACGGCAGCCGCACACGCAAAAAACTATTTTATGGTTTGGGAGATTTGAGCCGGAAAAAGATCCTCTGCTTGCAATAAAAATTTTAGAACAGATTCGCCGCACTATTGCCGCGAAGCTGATAATGCTCGGGGCGGGAAGTTTGGAAAAATCCCTGAAAACCAATGCGGCAAGGTTAAACCTTGCCGCGCAGGTAGAGTTTCCGGGATGGCGGGAGCCGCTGCCATATCTTGCGCAAGCCGATATGGTGTTGTGTACCTCCAGACACGAAAGCTACGGCGCGAGCGTTATAGAGGCGTTGGCGGCCGGAGTTCCCGTAGTCGCGCCAGATGTCGGCATCGCAAAGAGCGCGGGCGCAGTGGTCGCGCCGCGCGAAAAATTGGCCGACGCAGTTATAGAAGTTTTGCGCTCTGAAAAAATTGGAGAGTTGAAGGTGCCATTATTGGATAAAGAAGCATGGATACAAAAATGGAGAGATACGTTGTAGGATTCATCGGCCAAGGCTTCATCGGCAAAAGCTACGCGGACGACTTCGAGAGGCGCGGCTACGATGTCGTCCGTTACGCGCTAGATGAACCGTATTGCTCAAATAAAGAAAAAATAAAAGATTGTGGCGTGGTGTTCATTGCGGTGCCGACTCCCACGACCAGGAAAGGCTTCGATTACTCCATAGTTCGCGACGCTCTCAAGCTTCTGCGCCCCGGTTCCACGGCCGTCATCAAGTCGACCATTCTCCCCGGCATGACCGATGCTCTGCAGAAAAAATTTCCCCGGCTTTTTGTGATGCATTCGCCGGAATTCCTGGTGCTAAAGCAGGCGGCGGAGGATGCCGCGCGTCCACTGCGCAACATAATCGGCATTTCCAAAACGACGCCAGCGCATCGAGCGCGAGCATACAAAGTGCTGAAGATGCTCCCACATGCACCTTTCGAGCTCGTATGCACCGCCAAGGAAGCGGAGCTTGTCAAATATGCCGGCAACTTCTTTCTTTATCTAAAAGTGCTGTTTGCAAACACCATGTTCGACGCTGCACGCGCGGCGAACGCGAAATACGAAGTCATCCGGTTGGCGGTTGCCGCCGATCCGCGCATTGGTCCGTCGCACTTGGAGGTGCTCCACGACAGCGGTCATAAAGGCGCACGCAAGGGGCGCGGTGCCGGCGGAGTGTGTTTTATCAAGGACATTGCCGCGCTGGCGGCATTTTATCGGCAAAATGTCCGCGACAGCGTTGGGGCGGACTTTATAGATGCCGCCGTGAAAAAGAACATCACATTGCTCCGACGCTCCAAAAAAGATCTCAACCTGCTTGCGAGTGTGTACGGAGAATTATGATATATCATAATAAATTAAAACTGCTTGTTTTCACGCAGGCAATAGATCGCAACGACCCGATACTCGGATTTTTCCACGCATGGGTGGCAGAGCTTGCCGTGCGATGCGAGAAAGTGCTGGTATTATGCCTGCGCGAGGGAAAACATGATCTGCCCCAAAACGTAAAAGTTATCCACATCTTACCTTGCGAAGGTCAGACCTTCGCACGCAGGATTAAGGTTATTTTAAGGATTTTAAGGCTTGCTTGGGAATTGCGGCGAGAATATGATTCCGTATTCGTTCACATGAGCCAGGAATTCGTGCTGGCGGCCGGATGGCTGTGGAAACTGCTAGGAAAGCAGGTTTTCCTTTGGCGCAATCATTATGCCGGCTCTATTCTGACCGACATATCCGCTCTTTTCTGCATTAAAATTTTTTATACCTCCAAATCTTCCTACACGGCAAAATTCAGAAAGGCGGTACAAATGCCTGTCGGCATCGACACCGATCTTTTTACGCCGCCTGCCTTCGCCGAGGCTTCGTCGGGCAAGCGCGGTGAGCGCGTGCCCGGGTCAGTACTTTCGCTTGGGCGAATCGCGCCGTCAAAACGCCTAGAAATTTTAATCGAAGCGTTGCGCGGACTGGATTGCACTGCGGATTTTTACGGGCCTGCGGATGCCGGATATTTGAAAAAACTAAAAGCGCTCGCTCAAAACATGCCTGTGTGCTTTCATGGTTCGGTGCTGAACATCGAAACGCCGCAGATTTTTGCATCGCATGAGGTTTTCGTAAATCTCAGCCCTGCCGGTATGTTCGACAAAACTATTCTCGAGGACGCGGCGTGCGGGTGCCTTATTATTACTACGAGCCCCGATGCCGCGGCGCTTTTTGGCGAGCCTCTGGTAGAGCCGACTGCCGCCGCCGTGGCTCAAAAACTTGGGAAACTTTTTGAGTTGTCCGCGGATGAGAAAAATCGTCTCCGCGGCAAATATCGCGGATCGGCAGAGGGCCACAGTCTCGCAAAGCTTATAGAAAAACTATGTGCGGAATTCTAGGCATAACTGAAAAAAACGAAGCGCTTGTGCGCGCTGCGGCAAAGACCATGGCACATCGCGGACCGGACGCGTTCGGAATATTTTCCGATGATAATGTTACTCTCGGACATAATCGCTTGTCCATAATCGATCTTGATGCCCGCTCAAACCAGCCCATGCACGCCGGCGGCTGCTCCATAGTTTTTAACGGCGAAATATACAACTTTAGAGAGCTGAAATCGGAACTCCAGAATCTTGGTTGCTCGTTCAAAACAGGATCCGATACGGAAGTACTGCTGTGTGCGTACAGACAATGGGGCAAAGGGCTTACGGCAAAAATACGGGGGATGTATGCGTTCGCTATATACGACAAATCGCAGGGAAAGATCGCACTCTGCACCGATCGCTCCAACATGAAGCCAATAGTCTATGCCGTCGTTGGCGGAAAGCTTTTTTTTGCTTCTGAAGTCCGCGCCATCCTTGCAATGCTCAAAGAGAACGGATTGAAGCTCGACGTAGATCACGAGGCTCTCTCGCTGTACTACGCTTTTGGATACATTCCAGCGCCCCATACTCTTTATGTTGGGGTGTGCCGCCTCTCTGGGCGCGCATGGGTTACGTATGATCTTAAAACCGGCGAAATACGGGAAGAAGAATATCCCGAGCTACCGATAAAAAAAACCTCCGAAGAGGAGCTTTCCTCATTGCTTGAGAGTGCGGTCAAAAAGCATCTGGTCGCCGACGTACCGGTCGGAGTCTTTTTCTCCGGCGGAACGGACTCCTCATTGATAGTCGCAATATTAAAAAAGCTGGGCATAAAGCTCGAGACGTTCAGCGTCAAGGTCGCCGGCAGGCCGGAGGATGCGAAATATTTTGAAAAAACGTCAAAGCATCTCGGAATAAAATCACATGTTTACGGATTCGGGGTCCGCGAGTTCGACGAGCTCTATCCGGAGCTAATGCACCGCATTGACGAGCCTCTCTACGACAACTCGCTTTTTCCCGCGCATTTTATCGCGCGCAAGGCGCGGGGGCGCGTTGCGGTCGCGCTCTCGGGCGAGGGCGGGGACGAGTATTTCGGTGGCTATCCGCGTAGCCTCGCGCTCGCGCGCATGGGGGATGTGCCGCTTGACACAAAGGTCGGAATCGCCGAGAAAATATTCTTTTTACTGCCCGCATTCCGCGGCAAAAACAAACTTTTTGAATGGATCTTTACGGCTCTACGGCGGCCGGCAGCATTTTACTTGCTCACTATGTCGCCGGCAAAAAGCCTCCTCACTCTGCAGGAATGGTGCGCGGCAAAACGTGTTTTAAGCGGGAGCTCCGCAAGGGCGCTGGACGCGGACTTTTATCTGCCAGGGGACTTGATGCGCAAGCTCGACATGGCGACCATGTACTGTTCAATCGAGGGGCGCGTGCCGCTCCTTGACGCTGAAGTAATTTCCGCGGCGCAAGCTCTGCCATGGGACCCGCAGGAACCAAAATCCGCACTTAAAAAAGTTCTCTCGCGCTATCTTCCTCGCGAGCTGGTATATCGCGGCAAACAGGGCTTCGGGCTCGCATTGCCGGAATTGTTCGATAGATCAGTATACTTAAAAGAAGATCTTTCACGCGCGATAGAATATTTGCGCGGGCGAAAACTGTTCCCCGCACGGTGCCCCGGGCGGAGTGCTTTAATTGCGCGCTATCCTCATTTTTCTTTTGGCATTATCACGCTGTATTACGCGCTTTACAATGCAGAACAAGCTTAAAATATTATTTTTTATAAACGGCCTCGAGGTCGGCGGCGCCGAGCGGGTATTCGTCGCGGATGCAAATGCCCTACAGGAGCGCGGGTTCGAAGTTCATTTCGCGAGCTTTGTGCGCGGACCGCTTGCAAAAGAGCTTGTGCTTCCTGCAGAGCGCGTGCACGAGACGCGTTCTGTTTGGAGCCTGGCGCGGCTTCTGCACAAACACAGAATACAAATTTTATACACGACCCTTAACGAGGCCAATGCCATGGGTCGCCTTGCTGCACTATTTGCGCCCGGCTTGCGTTTATACACCCGCGAGTCCAACATGAGCGATACTAAATCGCTCCGCTTTCGCCTGCTCGATGTCGTGCTTGGCTGGCGCTCGACGCGAATTATCGCCGTGTCGCGCGCGGTCGGGGAGTCACTCGCGCGCTACGCGCCTCATCTTGTCCGGAAAATTACTCTGCTGTATAACGGCGTCCCAGTCATGATGAACTATTCACTCAAAGGATCGTCCTTTGTAAATCAGGTGCGGCTTTTGTGCGTGGCAAGTTTGACCTACAAAAAAGATCAGGCAATTCTTTTGCGTGCCCTCGCACTTTTGCCGGAGCGTTACTCGCTTACGCTCATTGGTGATGGATCTTGGCGCGGAGTTCTCGAGAATCTCGCAAAGGAACTCAAAATAGAATCGCGGGTGAGATTTTTGGGTAGCGTCCCGTACGAAAAAGTTGTGGAGGAATACAAGACGCATGATATATTCGTCTTGCCGTCGCAGTTCGAGGGGTGCCCAAATGTTGTTTCCGAAGCGCAATCCTTTGCAATGCCCACTGTCGCATTCGACATACCCGGAATGCGCGAGTTCGTCAGCGAACGCTCGGGAATTTTGGTAAAAGAGCGGGAGCCGCAAGCACTTGCCGCCGCAATCGAACAAGCTGCCGCTAATGCCGCAGCACTCGGGCAGTCGGGATTTGAAGAAGTGCGCACAAATCGCTCGCAGGAGACGCATCTGCAAAAACTCATGCAAATTCTGGGATTATGAAAAAGATCCGCATCGCGCTTATGACGCACACCATGGACAACCGGCCCGGCATGGGCACGGCCACCGTTGCGCGCAAGACAGTCGAGGGGCTGGTTGCAGACGACCAGTTCGACGTCACGTTTGTCCACTACGAGAAAATTGCGGACCCGTTATATGAACGCGCGCGGGAAATAGTTATTCCGCCTCTGCCTGAATTATTTTTTGGCACGCGCTTTCTGCGCTTCTTGCTGTTTTGCTGGAAATACCGGAAAGAGAATTTCGATATTGTGCACTGGTTCCAACCACGGCTGTATCCGTTTTTTTGGCTTTTTCCCGCGAGGAATATCGTGATTACGGCCCACGGAGGTGGTGATGCGCTTGCGCCGCAAAAATTCTCGCTATCGAAAAAAATATTCGTATTTATTTTCCGACACTTTCATAGCCGCATCGATGCGGTCGTTGCATCTTCGAATTCCGGCAAAAAGGAAATTATTGAAGCATATGGCATTCCGGAAAATAAAATCGTAGTCATTTATCTTGGCGGAAGCGAAGGTTTTTCACCGCTGGAAAAAAGATCCGCAGCAAATCCCTACATTCTGACAGTATCGCGCCTTGTGCCTCACAAGAATGTAGGAGGGCTTATCCGCGCCTATGCGCTCGCGCGAAATATGGGCATTTCGCAAAGACTGATAATAGTAGGTGGCAGAGGAGGTGCTGAAGAGTCTGTGTACGCGGAGGCGCGCCGCTCGCCATACCGCAGCGACATCATGTTCGTGGATTACGCCCCGCTTGAGGACCTGAAGGCGCTCTATGCGGGTGCCGATCTTTTTGTTTTTCCGTCGCTGAATGAAGGGTGGGGCATGCCGATAATAGAGGCGTTCGCTTCCGGAGTGCCGGTCGTCGCGACTAATCTCACCGCGGTGCCCGAAGCGGTCGGAGACGCGGCATTGCTTGTCGACCCGCGCGACGAGCGAGCGCTTGCGGGTGCAATGGCGCAGGTGCTCACTGACAAGAGCTTGAGCGAGCGTATGGTGCAAGCTGGGTTTGTTCAGGCGTCCAAGTTTACTTGGGATCGCATGGCGCGGGCGGTGACGGAGGTGTATAAAAAATTAATATGAGCTGTCCTCTATGCGGAGCAAATGCGGCGGTACGCATTGGAGATCATGCCTCTTACGAACTATATGAGTGTTCGCAATGCGCCGTACAGTTCTGGTGGCCTCTTAAAAACCCAGGGAGCCATTGGTACGAACGCGACGAGCGCTATGCCGGACGCAACAAGGATCCGATACTAAAGCCGCAGTGGAATCATAAAAAGACCATAGCTTTTTTTGCGCCAAAAGGCGGCAGTGTGCTCGATGTTGGCTGTGGGGTGGGGAATTTTCTTGCACACGCCAAAGAAAAGGGCTGGAAGACGGCAGGCATAGACTTCGACCGCGATGCCATAGAGGCTGGCAAGCGTACGTTCGGCCTTGAAAATTTGGAAGTTGCCGATGTCATAACGTACGCGCGCGAGCATCCGCAGAGCCGTTTTGACTTAATTACTTTTTTTGACGTGCTCGAGCATATCGACAATCATGAAGATTTTATGGCTGCGGTGCGCGGCTCTCTCAAAGAGCGTGGTCACATAACCATGACTGTTCCGCACCGCGCGCATGCAAAGTGGCTGATGCCTGCCGATGTCCCACCACGGCATCTGACGCGCTGGGACGAAGCGTCGTTAACAAAGTTTTTGGAGCGAGAGGGATTCGAGGTTGTCTACATGACCGCAACTGCTGCAACCATACCTTTTATTATTCAAAAACTGCGATTCCGATTTGGCAAAGGGATGTCTGTGGGGCTGGTCAGTAGAGCGCGCGCCGCCGAGGGCTCGCGCGGCATCCTGACGAAACTCGCCTCGCTGCTCGCAAAAACCAAAGACACACTACTTTTTGGGCTACCAGCGCTCGGCATATGGCTGGCGCTCCTGCCGACCAAAAAGCGCTATATTGGTCTGTATGCCATCGCCCGCCTGCAGGCGGGCAGGCGAGAAAGCATGATTGAAACGGCGTGGGGACGCTTCGCGCTTGATCCCGTTGCCGACGCCAAAATGGCTGACAAACTTCAAAATGTCTTTCCGCATCAAGCGTTGTTCGAGCTTGTCTCACGACTTAATCCCCACACAATAATCGACATAGGTGCACACATCGGCACGGTTTCTATACCGCTTGCAAAAAAGTATAAAATCATTGCGTTTGAACCAAGCCCCGCGTCTTTTAATTATTTGCAACGCAACGCGTTGCTTAATGCGGTTACGTTAGAGGCGCGGAACAAGGGGCTTTCAAGTTCTCCGGGTAGCGCCCGTTCGGTCTCGCGACATGGCGGGAATGCGGGCGCGCGCACGCTTGCTGATGGCGGCGATATAGAAATTTCCACGCTCGATGCGGAAGCAGTACAAGCTGATTTTATAAAAATAGGTGTCGAGGGTATGGAGCTTTCGGTATTGGAGGGCGGCAGAAAGCTCATCGAGCATTCCCGACCGGCGATTTATTTCGAAATAAACTTGTCCGCACTGCGGTCCCGCGGCGTAAGAGTAAAACAGCTCGGGAATTTTTTTAAAAATCACCGGTATGTCTTATATATCTGGGATGAAAGGCTTTGTAGACTTCCAACTCTTGCGCTCGCCACATTTTTTATAACCCCGCGCAGTTTCCTCTTTGGCGGCCCTGCGGCGCCATTTGACGTGCTTGCACTACCTAAAGAGAAAATCGTACCTGCTCGTTCTGCGGTACCGCATTTGCTTGCTCGGTACTTTAAGTCGCAATATGAGAGAAGTATTTTGGTTAGCAGTCGACGACCCAGAGTGGCTGCTCGCCCCGCGCCACTCGGCGGAAATTCTCGCGGGCATTTTTGAGCGCCTTATCGTAAGCGTCCAGCGTTGAGCCGGCCATATGAGGTGTCGCTACGACATTGGGGAGCATGAGCAACGGGTCGTTAGGCTCGGTCGGCTCTTTGAGGTATACGTCAAGCCCCACTCCGTGAATTTTCTTGTTTTTGAGAGCGTCAGTAAGCGCATTTTGGTCGACGAGCTGAGCGCGAGCAACATTGATGAGAATACTTTGCGGCCGCATGATGGAAAGCTCGCGCGCGCCGATTATATTTTGAGTTTCTTTGGTCGAGTGGAGATGTAAAGTCACTATATCGGCAGACCCGAGCAGCTCTTCAAAAGGCGCGAAGCGGGCATTGAGAGCTCGCTCGATATCCGTGTCTGCTCTCTTGATATCGTAATACACGGTGTCAGTCTCGAATCCTAGGAGTTTTTTGGCGACGGCGCGACCAATGTTGCCGAAACCGATTATTCCGACTTTTTTACCCGTCAGCATGTGCATATCGAGCCCGTGCTTGTTGCCCACCCACATTCCTTCTACCGTGCGCCGGTGCGAGTCCGGGAGCCACTTGTAGACTGCAAGCATGAGTAGTATCGCGTGCTCGGCGACGGAACCTGCGTTCGCCCCACCGTTATTGGCAACCTGTATACCCAATTTTTTGCATGCGGCGACATTAAATTTGTCATAGCCCGAGCTCCATAGTTGTATTAGCTTGACGTTTTTTGCGGTTTCCAAAATCTCGTCCGGCAAATACCGTCCCGGCGCAAATAGCACGACCTCCGTCCACGAAAGCATTTTTTTCTGCTCCTCGGGCGGCGTTCGATAAGTCATCTCTTTGATCAGAAATTCTTCGGCCGGAAAGTACGAACATACCAGCGCGCGCAAGTCCTCGGGAATCCGCTCTTCGTACACGTATAGAAGTTTGGTCATATACGCTTTGCAACTGCATACAGCGCGGTGCAGTTTCGCCGTCCCGTGAGCCACAAGTAGGAATAAAGTATGCAGGCCGGAATAAAAAACAGCCCATAGAGCTTTATTTTCGATAGGAGCCGGAGCGTCCCGCCCGCCGCGGCGCGCCGAGCGCGGGGCGTTTGCGTGAGAGAAAGTTCCGCTTTTCGCGCCAACCCAAAACTTAACCATCCGGCGGTCCACTCGCTGAAGCGCATGATAAAGCGATTGAACACTACAGGCACAAACTTCACCTTGATGTCGGAAAATCCCTTGCGCTCCAGAAAATTTTTCAGCGACTCCTCGTTCCAGCGCGTAAGGTGCCGCGGCGGATCGTCCCCGCGCATAAACGGCGTCCAACGCCTGCGGTTGGGGGTGCTCAGCACCACGATTCCGCCTGGAGCAAGCAGCAACCGTATAGTGTCAAAAATCGCAAAATCGTCCAGGTGCTCGATCACTTCGAACATTGTTATCACATCGAAACGACGCGCCGGATTTTGTTTCAAAAATTCTTCCACGGAACATGCATGTACGTCTGTGAGATTAAATGCGGACTTCGCTGCGGCGACCGCCGCTCCGTCAAAATCGCAGCCAGTAACGCGGTACCCGCGCTTTTGCGCTTCGGCTAAAAAGTTGCCAGTCCCCATTCCGAGATCGAGAAGAGTTCCGCCGCGCTTCGGCGCGGTTTTTAAAAACCGGCGTTGGCTGGGGAACAGCGGGTGCGAGTGCGGGTCGAGATTGCGCGCGGCAAGAGCAGGCACCTCCCCGTAAAATCCCGTACCGGGATTTTTAAATGGCCACCAAAATTGCACCTTGCACACGCGGCACTCGTAAAGCCGGTGCGCTTCTCGGCGCTCTTTTTCTATCGTAAAATCGCCTCCGCATGTGACGCACGAGATTTCTTCCATTGGACCCCAGAGAGTACCTCCCCGCGCGTCTCCCCGCGCAGGCGGGTACATTCGTGCATGGAAAATTTGACTTTAACGATCTTTTTATTTTTGATCTTGCGAACAATCATCAAGGCGATGTCGCGCACGGCAAGAGGATCATAGAGGAGGTTGCCCGCCGCGCGCACGCCGCAGGCGTGCGCGCGGCTCTCAAGTTGCAGCTGCGCGAGCTCGACTCCTTCATTCATCCTGCCCACAAAAAGACCACGACCAACAAGCACATACCGCGCTTCCTCTCCACCGCGCTCTCCGAGCGCGAATTTGCCCAGCTAGTCGCGGCGTCGCGGCAGTTGGGGCTCCTGACTATGGCAACGCCCTTTGATGAGGCATCCGTTAACACACTCGAGCGGCTCGGGGTCGAGATAGTAAAAGTCGCAAGCTGCTCTGCGACCGACTGGCCGCTGCTTGAGCGTATCGCGGAGAGCGGCAAGCCGGTCGTTTGCTCGACGGCCGGCGTTCCTATCGAGGACGTTGATCGCCTCGTGAGCTTTTTTCAGCATAGGGCGGTCCACTTTGCGCTCATGCATTGCGTCGCCCTGTATCCCACTCCTCCGGAAAAACTTAACTTGGACCGCATTGAGCAGTTTAAAAAACGCTACCCTGGCGTAGCGGTCGGCTTTTCCACGCACGAGCCGCCGTCTAATATGGTTGCCGTCAAGGTCGCGTACGCAAAAGGTGCCCGGCTTTTCGAAAAGCATGTTGCCGTTCCGACCAAGGAGTACTCGATAAACGCCTACTCGGCAACTCCCGAGCAAATAGAAACATGGCTCTCCGCGTGGAAGGAGGGGGTTGCAATGCTGGGAGCGGGGGCCGACACAGGAGGAGAGGAGGAGCGCAAATCTCTGCGTGATCTCCAGCGCGGCGTTTTTGCCAAACGCCCGATAAAGGCCGGCACAGCACTTTCCCAAAAGGATATTTACTTCGCAATGCCGGCAGGCGACGGCCAGCTTGTAAGCGGGCAGTGGAAGGACTCGATGCTGGCCGACCGAGATTACAGGCGCGACGAGCCAGTCGGAGAACACGCTGCGCTTTCCTACAAAGTGCCGCGCCGCGAGGTCGTGGCTTCGTACGTGCGCCTTCTGAAGGGTATGTTACGCGAGAGCGGCGTAGCAGTCGGCTTTGCGCCCGATGTCGAGCTTTCGCATCATTACGGGCTGGAGCGGTTCCGCGAATACGGAACCACGATCATCGACTGCATCAACCGCGAATACTGCAAGAAAATTCTGATACAACTGCCGGGGCAGCATCATCCAGTGCATCATCACCGCAGAAAGGAGGAGGCGTTCCAAGTGCTGTACGGCGAGCTCATTATGACTATGGAGGGCGAGGAAAAGCGGCTTTTCCCCGGCGATGTAATCGTGGTGCCGCGCGGAGCATGGCACGGCTTCCGCAGCGACGCCGGAGCCATATTCGAGGAAGTTTCGACTACCCACTTCAATGACGATTCCTTCTACGCCGACAAAAAAATCGCCGCCCTCCCGCGCGAAGCGCGCAAGACAAAGCTGGTCAACTGGGGCCGGTTCCAATTCGACGACTAGATGACACGAATACGGGTATTAGATTTCGATGGCGTCGTGGCGCGGCGCTCGGAATTTTTCAAGAAGGAAGCATGGGCGCTGGTATTTGCGCATTACGGTGCAAGGCACGAACCCTTTTTACGCGAAGCTAGCGGAGATCGGTTCTCCATCCTTGAGAAAGTATACGAAAAATTGGGAGAGTCTCCCGAGCATATACCCACGCTCGTGCAGGACGGCTCCCGGGTTTTTGACGAGTATGTTCAACGGAAAATTTCCGAAGCTGGTGTCGACAATGAAACGCGCCTTGGGCTCGCGGATCTTTCGGATGCGGGTTCTTTGTATATAAATTCGGCAACGCCCACCGGTGCGCTCAAGCGGTCTGTCAGACAGTTGCGCATAGAAGAATATTTTACGGACGTTCTCGGACGTCCTCGGAACAAAGTGGAGAATTTCAAGGAGATCGCCGCACGCGAACGGGCTAAGCCCGCGGAGATACTTTTCGTCGGGGACGGCGATAACGATTATGCGGCTGCACAAGAATTCGGTTGTGCTTTTTTGGGCTTCGCCAATGATTGGAATAATTGGGCGGAAGCGTGGAAGCCTTTTCCTGTTGTTTCAAATTTTAATAAGATAAAATCGCACTAGCATGGAGATTCTCGGCATAATTCCCGCTAGAGGCGGCTCAAAAGGAGTGCCGGGGAAAAATATACGGCCACTCGCGGGGAAGCCGCTCATCGCATGGACCATTAAGGAAGCGAAAAAGTCAAAACATCTGACACGCACTATTGTTTCCACCGACGACGATCAAATAGCCGCAACCGCCCGCGCATTCGGCGGGGAGGTGCCGTTCCTGCGACCGAAAGAAATTTCGCGAGACCTCTCGACCGATGTGGAGTTTTTACAGCATGCACTCTCATTCTTAAAAGAAAAAGAACAGTATATGCCCGACATTGTATTGCGTCTGCCCCCAACATCTCCGTTGCGTACCGCGGAAGACATTGATGCTGGCATTGAAAAACTGCTTGAAGACGCGGAAGCGGACGCGGCCCGACCTGTTGTCGAGGCGCCCAAGCATCCCTTTAAGGCCTGGAAAATCAGCAGCATGTATCTCAAGCCGTTTTTTTCCAAAGATTGCAGCGGATTTGACGAGCCGCACAATTTGCCGCGCCAGCTTTTCCCCAAAGCGTACATACATACCGGCGCCATGGACGTTATGCGTCGCCGCACAATAGAAGAACTCAAATCAACATCAGGCAATAGACTCGCCTACTTTTTTATGGATCCGGAACATTCGATCAATATCGACAGCCAGCTTGACTTCGAATTTGCTGAATACCTTATGCATAGGCGCCTTGACGCAAAGGAGAAACATTAGTATTATCCGCTCAGATTTGAGTTTAGCAGGAGGGAGAAATGAAGGTAAAGATCTATGGGGCCGGCTCAATAGGAAATCACTTGGCACAAGCATCCCGTCGAATGGGGTGGGAAGTTGCGGTCGTGGATCCTGCCGCCGTTGCCCTTGAGCGCATGCGCAAGGACATCTATCCCGCGCGCTATGGCGCGTGGGACGGGTCGATCGAACTTTATAGGCTTGGCGAGGAGCCCGTGTCCGGCTTTGATATCATCATGCTCGGCACGCCGCCCGATGTTCGTATCCAGCTTGCGCGTAATCTTATCAGCGAGCTGCCACAGGCCATGTTGCTCGAAAAACCGCTGTGTCCGCCGTCTTGCAAAGGATTGCCGGAGTTCGCGCAGGAGGCCGCCAAAGCGGGGATAGTCTGTTTTGTCGGCTACGACCATGCGGTCTCGCCATCGGTTGGGTTTGTGCGGAAGTTGCTCTCAAAGAAAACAATCGGTGAGATTCTCACGCTTGACGTCGAGTTCCGCGAGCATTGGGGAGGCATCTTCAAGGCTCACCCATGGCTCGATGGACCCGCTGACACTTATCTTGGTTTTACCAGCCGCGGCGGTGGCGCCTCCGGCGAGCATTCGCATGCTCTCCATCTCTGGCATGTGTTCGCGCGTGCCGCAGGGCTGGGTGGAATCCACGACGCCGATTCCGAACTCCACTTTTCGGATGAAGATGTAAGAACTCACTTCGATAATGTCGCGGCCTTTACGCTCTGGAGCCATTCGGGTGTGATGGGCCGCGTCGTGCAAGACGTGGTTACAAGCCCCACGCGCAAATGGGCGCGCGTGCAGGGCGACTGCGGGTTCATCGAATGGGCCTGCGGCACTCCAGATGGAGACATTGTAAGGTGGCGAGACCGTGAAACGGAGACCTCAAAAGTCTTCCCCAAAAATCGTCCGGACGATTTTTGGATGGAGATGATGCACATTAAGTCCATACTCATCGGCGAGACCAGGATTGAAGATTCTCCCATCGCTCTCTCGAGTGGTATCGCCGTTATGGACGTACTCCACGTGGCAAGCTAAGACGGGCCCGGCACTTTTACGGAGTGCCGGATTTTTTGTGTATTTTCTATAACGCGCGCGATGCGGTCGCCGGCCTTGCCGTCGAGATTGCCGAGAAATTTTTTCACCAATACCTTGCGTCCCGCAGCATCGGCTTCCGGGTTTTCCATCCCTTGATTTATTAGTTCTATGAGAGATTTAGCATCGTAAGCAATCCGCACACCCTTTGTCTTGAGCGCGCGGCGCACAAAGTCGAACTCGTATACTCGCGCTGCGGCGGTGTCATCTTCGTGCGGATATGCAAATCCGGAAAATCCCGTATAAATCATTGGTTTATCAAACGCTGCGGCGTCAAGCGCGATAGAAGAGAATATGCTCAAAGACGCCGCGCTGTGTGCCAATAGATTGATCACTCGATCCATTTGCGGCGTTTCCTCCGCCCAATCGAAAACGAGATCGGGATATTCCTCCTTGAGGATTTTGAATTCCTCTTTCAGCCCCTTCTCGTGCGGTCCGAAGCGGACTATGAGCTGAGGATTGTTTCGTATGGCCCCGGTGCTGACGGACTCCAATATAAGCCGCACAATTTGCGCTTGATGCGGATTCCAGTGGCTACCGCTCAAAAAATAAACCAAACTTATGCGCGCTGGATCTGCGCCCATTGATCGGAGGAACTCCTCTCGCGGCATGAGAGTAAGAGATCTCGCGTACTTGTCGTAGCGCAGGCACCCGGTTACGACTGTACTCACTTTTTTAGAATCCAGGTCGAAACGCTCCCTAAGATGCTGCACCATGTCTTCGTTCCACGCGCATATGGTTGAGGGCCGCGGCGGAGAGAACATGCGGTCGTCGAAATAATTCCACGGCAAGTCGACGACGACCGCTTTGGCACCGCTCCACCGCGCGTGCGTGAGCCAGACGATATCTTGCGGGTCGGCGTCGCAGGTGCCGAGGATGATGGTACTGGGATTATAAGTGCGGCAGACATGTTCATACTGCGGCACGCGCAGAAGCCGTTCCTCGAGCTTGTCGAAGAGCGTGGCAAGCGCCCCGCGCAGGGGCCTTATAATGCGTCGTGCCGCCTGCAGCAGCCGCTCGCGCGCAGATGCTGTGCGTATGACTCGCCGAGCTCGCGTGCCGTGCATAATCAGTTGCGCGTCGGCTAGGACGGGATGGTCGGATTTTAAAAGAATTTCCCGCAAGCGCAGTGCAAGTCGCGCGAGCGGAGAAAATGGGACGACCACCAGCGGCTCATGGGTGCCGTTAAATTCGGCCTTAAAACTCGCATCATTCGCAAAAGGCGAGAAGATGACAACGCGCGCTCCGCTCTCGCGCAAGGTCGGAAGGAGAGTGCTCCGTAGCATTGTATTTACTCTGAACTTGGTCGGAACGATAAAAAAATAGGTCTTCACGAAAAGGCACTATACCATTACAATTGAACAAATGCGATTGGAACTTTCTGCACGCCAGTGCGGTATTGTAAAGCTATGCTAAAGCGGCAATGGGAGCGCCTTTTGCGTCTGGCGAAGCTTTTGTGGCGGCTATATGGGCGCTATAAGCGCTCGCTTATACTGCTCACTGTACTGGGTTTTGCCGGAGGCGTGCTGGAGAGCTTCGGCGTCACCATGCTTATACCTCTGCTCTCGCACGTTCTGCAAGAGTCGTTGCCCGAGGTTGGATCCTTATCAAGATACTTCAACACGTTGTTCCGGTTTTTTGGCTTCGGCATGCATCTGCGCTACCTTTTGCCGTTTATCGCGTTCATTTTTGTTTTCCGAGCCGTTGTACTGTTCGTAAGCGAGTACTGCCGCGCGCGCATAACTACCGAATACGAGCGCACAAAGCGCCGCGATCTCTACCAGGCGCTGTTGCGGAGCTCTTGGCCGCGCCTGCTTCAGCAGAAACTGGGGTCTGCAGAAAACACCATAATGGTCGACGTTGGCAAGACGACCAAACTTATATCCGACATCACGTGGATGCAGCTGCAATTTACGACCGCGATTATCTATGCGGTTGCGGCATTCCTGGTCTCTCCGGGGATCACACTGGCAACCGCAATTGCCGGCGCTCTCTTTTTGCTGTTCTCGCAGCCGGTCTTTTCTCGCATACGCGCGCTCGCGGCGCAAAACCTGCTGCTCAATAAGACGATAGCCCATGACATAAATGAAAGCGTATTGGGACTCAAGGCGATCAAAGCGATGGGAGAGGAGCATACTGTGATGAGCCGTATGGGCCGTATTTTTGACGACTACAGAAACATGCGCTTGCGCCAAGGTGTCATGGCCGCGCTCCTTGCCGTGTCCTCCCAGCCCGTGAGCATCATCTTCGTGCTCGGCGTATTCGCGGTCGCCTTTCTCCAGCCGGGCTTCAGCCTTGCCGCGTTCGCCATCGTGGTCTTTTTGATACAGCGCATATTTTTGTATGTGGACAGGATCCAGCGCGCGCTCTCGACCATTGGCGAGGCACTGCCGTACAGCGCGTCGGTTGTCCGCTTCGAAGAAGCGTTTGCGGCGGAGCGCGAACACGCGGAAGAGGGTCGTCCATTTTCTTTCGACCGAGAGATCGCTTTTAATAAGGTGTCTTTTTCCTATAAGCCGAATGTCCCTGTGCTTCGCTCGGTCTCCTTTGCGCTGAAGAAGGGCGACATGCTCGCAATCATCGGACCGTCGGGCGTCGGCAAGACGACCGTTGCTGACTTGCTTCTGCGGCTGCTGAGGCCGGCATCCGGAGAAATCGAGATAGACGGCGCGCCGCTTGGTGACGTTTCGCTTGCGCAGTGGCGCGGCCATGCCGGCTACGTCTCGCAGGATCCTTTTTTGCTCAATGACACGATCTATAATAACGTCGCTTTTTATGACGAGCGCATACGCAAAGAAGATGTCGAGCGCGCGCTCAAAGACGCGGCGCTCTGGGATATGGTCAAGAATCTGCCCCAAGGATTTAATACTCCAGTTGGAGAGCGGGGAGTCTCGTTTTCTGCCGGCCAGCGCCAGCGGATAACGCTTGCGCGGGCATTAGCCCGCAGGCCGGCCCTTTTGATTTTGGACGAGGCGACAAGCGCGCTCGACGTGGAATCCGAGCAGGCGATACTTCAGACGCTGGAGCGTTTGCGCGGCGAGATGACGATTGTGGTCATCGCGCACCGCCTCTCAACCATCCGTAGGGTGGATAAATTGCTGGTGCTCGAAAAAGGACGAGTGGCGGAGTACGGTGCGCCGCAGGAGCTGCTCAAGGACAAGGACTCCCGCTTTTATAAACTGCACAGGATACAGGCATGAAAAATCGAACAGTCATCTACACGGCGATATTCGGCGATTATGATACGCTACGCGACCCAGCCTTCATTCCGCCGGGATGCGATTTTGTCTGCTTTACCGATCGTCCGCAAAAGTCAAAGGTCTGGCAGATGCGCGTTATGGAGCCTCCCGTGCCGGGCGACTTAACGCGATCCAACCGCCGATTCAAAATGCTTCCGCACGAATATTTCCCCAACTATGAATACAGTATTTATATCGACGGCTCGTTCCTTGTGCGGGGAGACATAAACGAGCTTATTGAAAAATATTTGTCGAGCGCGAACTTAGCGGCGTTCGCCCATCCGGAGCGGGATTGCTTGTATGACGAAGCGGAAAATGCGATCCGCTCGGGCAAGGACGACCCGGAAATTGTGCGCGCGCAAATGGCTCACTATCGGGCGGAAGGGTATCCCGCGCACTATGGGCTTATCGGGAGCGGCGTGCTCGTGCGCCGGCATCGTGCGCCGGAAGTTATTGCGGCTATGAAGTTGTGGTGGCACGAGGAGAGTACGCAAAGCAAGCGCGACCAGCTGTCGTTTAATTACGCGGCGTGGAAAACCGGCCTCCCATTCGTTTATATTCCAGGGAACCTGAAAGATAATCCTTATTTCCATTGCCGGCGCCATCAAAGGGCAGAGCGCGGCGCTCGTGCGCTGCTTAAACAGATTGCGCGGTATATGATGCTGCGGTAGCTACGCTCGGGGGTACAAGCGTGCGATAATACTCTATTGTCTTTTTGATACCGTCTTCGAAGCTGGTCTTGGGCTCATAGCCGATGTCATTTTTTAGAGCGGTGAGGTCGGCCTGAATGCGCGTATGCTCCGTCTCGCCGCGGCGCATCGGTATGTGCTCGAGAGGAACACTCTTGCCGATGAGGCGAAAGACGACATCCGCGATCTCATTGACCGTTATCTCTTTTCCGCTCCCGACCTCGACCGGATGCTGTGGCATGTGGGGACTTTCGAAAATTGCTATGGTCGCATCTATGGCGTCGCCGACATAAATGTGGTCGGTTCCCTGCGTGCCGTCGCCGTAAATATGAATCGGCTGGCCCTTGAGGGTACGCATAATGAACGTCGGCACCGCCTTCTGATATCCTTGGTCCTCGGTGCGCTGGCGCGGCCCGAAAACGTTGAACCACCGCGCGGCCTTGACGTTCATGCCGAACTCGTCGCGGTACATCATGCAAAACTCTTCAGCGGCGATCTTGGTAATGGTGTAGGTATTGCGCCAGTAATTTGGTTTGGTGATGTCAAGGACCGCAAGCCCGTGTTCCTTGGCGGCATCGAGAACATTGAGCATTCCTATTATGTTTATCATTGAGGCGTTGTATGCCTCGGTAACCGTCTCGTGAGTGCCCAACATCCCCGCCAAATGGAATACCGCGTCGGCGCCCTTGAGCGCCGCAAATGTTGCTTCACGATCTGTTACGGAACCTTTGATAAAAGGCACTTCCGGAGTGAAGCGTGGCTCTACGGAATCAAAAATAATTGGCTGGTAGCCTTTTTTCGCCAGCGCTTCAACCAGGTGGCTGCCGGTAAATCCGGCGCCGCCGGTCACTACAACTTTTTTTACCATAAATACATCCTACTGTTTGGAGCCATTGTATGTCAACAGAAGTAGTGCTTGTATACATACATGCGTGTAGTAAAAGAATACTGGCAGACCGCAGAAGCGCTCGGCGGGGACGATTTTTGGGGTCGCATGTTGTTGTTCCTGCGGCTTGCCGGCATACCGTTGCGCAAAAAAATATTCGGACTGCGGCCGCGACGGCTAAAACTTGAATACGAAGGCAGGGTATTTGCGCTATGCATACGAGACGGAGCGGACGTTGCCGTCCTGCGCGAAGTTTTTGCGGAGCAAGAGTACGCTACCGCGCAGCCCGCACCCAAAAAAATCATAGACATCGGGAGCCATATGGGCGCCTCGGCGGCGTTCTTTGCCTGCCGGTATCCCGAGGCGCGCATAATTGCATATGAGCCCGACCCGAGAAATTTTTTGCTCCTGCAAGAGAACATGCGGCAATTCCCACTAGTGTCTTGCGAACAGGCGGCCGTGTCTGACCGCGCCGGAGAAAGGCCGTTCTTTGCCAATAAAACAAGTTCGATATCCTCTTCGCTTCTGCGCCGCGGCGGCTCCGAAGAGGAGTTGCATGTCCGATCGGTGTCTCTGCTGGATATTCTCCAACGGGAAAATCCGGACCTCGTAAAATTTGACGCGGAGGGAGGAGAGTGGGACATGTTTGCTTCGGCGGGAGTGGAGCTAAAGCGTTGCGGTACATTTGTGGGAGAGGTTCATTTCGATCTAATCAAAAAATCAGAAGAAGAGTTTACCGCTCTCTTTAGCGGTTTTGAATACAGCGAGCGTTCCGTGGGGCATCATCGCTCCATATTTTTCTTCTACCTCCGCGCATAAGCAACATATGAATACTCCGCGCGATATAATTTTCTTTCACAGCGGCTCCGTCGGGGATTTTTTGATGTATCTTTTTTTGGCGGAGCTGTTTTACCGCGCAAATCCCGTCGTCCGCATTAGCATCGTCATGCCCCGCAACACCTCTTTTTTAAGAGGTTTTCTAGGGTCCTACCCCTATGTTTCTATTCTTGAAATATCAAAATGGAAACCATGGCGGCTTTTGCCCCTCTTTTTTCGCAGCAAGAGCATCACAGTAATTATCAATCCGACCGTCGGGCGCATACCGCTGCGCGCCAAACTTCTCGGATGGTTTCTTTCCAGGCGCGGCGGCACGCTGGTCGGATTCAAAGATAAAGGACCGCTCTGCGGCTTGTATTCCAAGCTCCTGTTCTACGACATACATAAGCCTTATCACGAAACTCTCATCGACATCGTCCGCGCTTTCGGCATCGAACCGCCGCTATTTACACCCCGTCTTGCGATTCAGTCCGATTCAGACGAGCTTGCCGAGCGGGGGCTAAAACCGCACAGATATGTCGTCATTCATCCGGGCGCACTGGCTCCGGAGAGGTCTTTCTCTCCTGACGCGGTGCTGGCGATGGCGGAGGCCATAAGGGTGAAAAAACCGGACATGGATATCGTTGTCTCCGGCGGCCCAGGCGACAAAAAACTTCTTGAGGAAATAAAAACGAGAGATCCGCGAGTAATCTTGGCTATGGCTCTTCCGGCTCTGCAAATATCCGCCATAATTAAAGAAGCGCGCTTGTATATAGGAGTCGATACCGGTATTTCGCACTTGGCCTGCTTTTTGGGTACGAAGTCTATAGTAGTGGCGCATTCGGGTACGGCGGTCAATTGGCTGCCGTGGTATGCGACGCAAACAACAGTGCTATATCGTTTGCGCGAGGAAAAGACGGTTCGGCAAGACTTATCATATCTGCTGGAGTGCCGCATGGGCGGCAAGCCGTTTGGGCCGGTACCCGCCGATGCGATGGTTGGAGCGCTTCTTGCGGCTCTGACATAATGTAGAAGCATGAAATTGTTTTATCTGTTGCGGCAAAAAATAGGCGTGTGGCTGGTCGCGGCAATCCGCGCGCGCCACGGGGTAGTCATATTTTTCGGGGACGAGGAGCGGCGCGCCGCCCTCGACCTAATCGCCGCGGTGCGCAAAGAGGTGAAGATGCTTCTCTCCGACCACGAGGCCTATCAACTTATAATGGCGGCGCGCCGCACGGCGAAAATACCCGGCGACATCGCGGAGGTGGGGACGTATCGCGGCGGGTCCTCCAAGCTCATCGCACGTTCGCGCGCGGCCGCGCGGCCAATGCATTTGTTCGACACTTTTGAGGGTTTGCCCCAGGTGCGGGAGATAGACAGTAAGTTCGATACCGGACAATACGGAGCGGATTTCAAGCAGGTCAAAAGATATCTTTCGGGATATCCGGACATATTTTTGTACAAAGGGATTTTCCCAGCGACGGCGGATCCTATAAAAGACAAAAAATTTTCTTTCGTGCATCTTGATGTCGACTTGTACGACAGCACGAAGCAGGCGCTCGAATTTTTTTATCCCCGCATGAGCCGCGGGGGAGTCATCATCAGCCACGACTACATGACCGCGCAGGGCGTGCGCAAGGCGGTGGACGAGTTCATGCAAGACAAGCCCGAGGCCGTATTCGAGTCCTCGTGGCAGCAATGTTTTATCGTAAAATTATAATGGAGCAAGCGACAAGACAAAAGTTGGAAGAGCGCATTCGCGCTGCGGCAGGTCCGATCTATAAAACCTATCTCGCGGTCCGCAATACGGTACTCGAGATGCTTGATAGCGCGGCTCCGGGGTCGGTAGCAAGCGATTATTGGCGGCAGGAACTTGCGGGATTCGAATATATGCTCGACGCGTCGCCCCTGATTATCGAAAAACTTCGGCACCACTCTTATCATCTGACAGGTTTACATGAATATTTTTACCGCGCGCACCACTTGCGGTCGGCGGAGCCGTACCGGCAAAAACTCAAAGCGCTTTCGGAGCTGGATACCGACGGATTGCGCGTGCCGGAAGCGCGCGCTCTCGGCGGATTCGGTTTTGAATTTGACGGCGGGCTGTACAATCTGGATACGCTCAAATTCTATGAGGTTCTTATCGGCATGGACTGCGCCGGTTTTTTGGATGTATGCAAGCGTGGAGAGAAACAAACGGTGCTTGAGATAGGGTCGGGATGGGGAGGATTCGCGTATCAATTCAAAACGCTTTTTCCGAATACGAGCTACGTGCTTGTTGACTTCCCACAATCATTCCTCTTCTCCTCGACCTATTTGCAGACGATGTTTCCGAACGCGCGAATATGTTTCCGCGGCGGAGCGCCCGAGTCGTATGCGGATATAGATTTTTCCAAGTACGATTTTGTTTTCATACCGCATTACGCGTGGGAGTCACTTACTAGCCAACGAGTGGATCTTGCCGTAAACATGGTATCGTTTCAGGAAATGAGAGATGAGCAAGCGCTCTCATACGTTAAACAATTGGCGAAATGGGGATGTCCGCGACTGTACAGCTTAAACAGGGACCGGTCGCCCAATAACGCGCAGATAAGTAGCGTGGGCGACATCATCTCTAAGTATTATAAGAATGAGGAGCAGTTCATACTGCCGGTTCCGTACCACGCGCTCCATTTGCCGAAAAAGTCTCTGCTATGGAGGTTTAAGCAATGGATCAAGGCCGCGGTCGGATATCGGCGCGCGCGCGGGCCGCTTGAATATCGCCACATCGCGGCGAAACTAATGGAATAATAATTCCGGTTTCCTACAATGATATGCTTTGTTATACGTAGATATGACAACCCTTCTTACTGGAGCCGGCGGCGCGATAGGTGTGCATGTCCTTGCCCACGTAATGCACAATACTGACTGGCAGGTAGTCGCGCTGGACTCCTTCAAATCCGAGCATAAGGGATACTTCGACCGAATTACAAAAGTATGCGAGGACCATCCGGACTGGCGCTCGCGCTTTGTTGTTGTTACACATGACCTGGGCGCGCCTCTTACCCCGCGGCAAATTAAACAGATGGGTCCCATTGACTACGTTCTTAATCTCGCCGCTCGGTCGGACGTGCAAAACTCGATTGACGACCCGTTGCCGTTTGTTCGTAATAATACCGAACTCATGCTCAATATTTTGGAATATGCGCGAGTGGCGCGGCCAAAAGTATTCCTCCACTTCTCGACGGACGAGGTATACGGCCCTTCTCCAAAAAACTCCGGACACAAGGAATGGGATCCAATACTGCCAAGCAACCCGTATTCCGCATCTAAGGCGGCGCAAGAGGCGCTAGCTATCGCATGGTGGCGATGCTATGGCGTGCCGCTCATCATCACGAACACCATGAATAATTTCAGGGAGATGCAGGCGCCCAGCAAGTTCCCAGCCATGATTCAGCAAAAAATAGAGCACGGGGAGGTGATCCGTGTGCATGCCGCAAATAAAGCAATAGGAACTCGCTACTATATCCATTCGCGCAATACCGCCGATGCAATACTTTTCGTCCTCAAAAATGTCCAGCCCAAGCTTCATTCGCCTGGGGAAATCGATCGTCCGGTTCGGCTTAACATTGTCGGCGACAGGCAAGTAGACAATCTTGAGCTGGTGCAAACAATCGGCGAGCTTATGGGGAAAGAACCAAAATACGAGTTAGTGGATTTTCATGAGAACAATCCTGGACATGACCTTCACTATGGGCTCAATGGCGAGAAACTCGCATCGCTCGGTTGGAAATCCCCGCTTTCGTTTGAAGAAAGTTTGCGGAATACGATAGAATGGCAGAAAAATAATCCCGAATGGATGTAATGAAGTCAGAGTTGACCGTTCTCTCCGTATATCATTCCGCGGAGAGCAAAAAATTTCTCGAGTTAAATTATCGACTGACCAAAGCGCTCAATCCTGGCGTTAATTTAAGCTGGCTTATTGCCGATAATACGCCCGATGATTTTGCGGGAGAAAAATTGGATAACGCGCGCTACAGGGTTGTCCGTCATAAATCCATGGCCGCCTTCATGCCGGAGCTTGATCCGGCATTTCATCCGGCTCGGGCAAGTTATCATCACGCGAGCGCTCTCAATATTCTCACTCCGCTCATACAAACTAGATGGGCGCTCATACTCGACGCCGACTACTACATAGTGAGGAAAAACTGGGCAACCGATATACTTGCGTACATGGATGGGCACAATCTGGGTATTTTCGGCTCCCCGTGGCATCCGCGCTGGTGGAAAAAAATCAGGTATTTTCCGGCCATACATTCTCTTTTTTTGGACCTTGACCGCGTTCCAGCATCTTCGCTCGATTTTCTTCCCGGTCATCCGTCCAGCGAACGCCGCCGTTATTTTCTCAAAATTCTTCCAAAACGTCTTCGGAACAATGTCGCCGCGCGGCTTGCGATAGGATCCTCGCGCGATACCGCGTACAAGCTTTATGAGCGATACTCCAAAAATAAAAAGTTCTACGAGTGTACTTATCCTGTATTCAAGCCGTTCGAAGAGTTTTCTACAGTTTCCAGCTTGGCGCGGTATTTTTTTGAATCGTTTTTTCCGGAGAGATTTTCGTATTTACCCCGTAGCGGCACTTATTCCAAGCTAAGCTTCAAGGACCGGGGGTATTTTAACGCGATGGGTAATGGGTGGGAAGAATTCGTGTGGAAGGATAGTCCATTCGGTTTTCACCTGCGGTCCCTTGGGGATGTCAGGCAGCTGAAAGCGGATAAGTCAGATTTGCTTTATCGGGCTCTCGAATCTTTTGGAATATGAAAGTTTTGCTTATGCCGATATTCAACGGGCTTCGCGCGAGGAACTTCTTTTTGACCGACTTGTATCCGGAGTTGCTCAAGTCGGGCGCGCGGCTGGTGGTGCTCGCGCCTTCACACAAGGTCGATTACTACCGCAAAACCTACGCTCACCCGCAGGTTGTTTTTGAAGAGTGGAACCCCGCCCGCGAGCATCGTCTCGGGGCGGCTATACAGTGGCTTGCATTTAACGCGCTCGGCACGGGGACCGTGCGCGCAAAGCAGTATTCATTTTACGTGCGCGACAGGAATTTTCTAAAGTACGCCGCGCGCCGGCTGGTTGGGATAGCTTTCGGCGGCGCGCGGTGGTTCCGCAAATTTTTGCGCATGCTTGATCGGCTGCTGGTGCCTGCCGACGCGCGGCTGCTCGAGTTTATCAAGGCGCATGGGCCCGACGCGGTTCTTGCGCCGGACATCATCCTTTCCTCCGACAGGCTCGTCCTGCGTGCCGCGCGAGCGGCAAGCGTCCGCAGTATCGGCATGGTGCGCTCTTGGGACAATCTTACCGCTAAGGGAGTGATACAAGTGATGCCCGACTATCTAATAGCGCAAACGGGTGAGATGAAAAAAGAAGCTGTTCAGCTTGGCGACATGGAAGCCGACCGTATTCGCGTATGCGGAGTGGCGCAGTTCGACGAGTACTGGAAGCCTCCAAAAAAAACAAAAGAGGAATTTTTGCGTTCTCTTAATATACCCATGGGTCGCCGCCTTGTTTTGTGCGCGCCGTTCTTCGGCGAGTACAGCCGGAGCTCGGGCATCATGCTTATCAAAAAGCTTGCACAGGCCATAGACAGTGGCGGTTTGCCTGGCGATCTGCACTTGCTCGTGCGCTATCGGCCGGAAGATCTTAATGCGTTTGATGCGCCTGGAACAGCCGCACTTGGACATCCGCGCATTACGGTGACGAAGCCGTATAGCATTCCGTTTAAGACAAACGGCAGCAAGCCGGATTACGAGTTTACTCCTGCGGACGTCGCACTTATGGTAAAT